>Ga0214919_10004070_pt1 | contig 21530 bp, 20 predicted proteins | sample LL1503_MetaG_FD_177994 | JGI IMG/M metagenome (GOLD analysis project Ga0214919, IMG submission 177994) | Freshwater microbial communities from Lake Lanier, Atlanta, Georgia, United States - LL-1503 | ecosystem: Environmental > Aquatic > Freshwater > Lake | place: USA: Georgia | collected... | reverse complement strand
AATAATTTCTTCTACAGCAAGTGCAGGATATAAGGATGAGTTTGATACTTTTGCAAACCCTACACATAAAATGCCAGCATTACGCCGTGCTGAATCATTGTTTGAGTTAAGTCAAAAGTCATCTGATCTTGCAGAACAGTGTTTAAATGAGATTTTTTTGATTGCGCGCGGCAAATATGGCTTTGCTAAAACGAGGCCTGCTAATGCAGAAGAAAAAACAATCGTAGCAAAAGCCAGCGCTGCGTTTAAAAGACTTTTTCCATCAAATCTTAATCCATTTTCAGGACAAAAGGCTATCGGAGATATTGATGAATCTATGTCCGATAAGGTGACGCATCATTTAAAGGTCTTAGACGAAGGATTTGAGCATATAACGAGTCTGATGGACGATGAAGACGTCAGCGAGATTGAAGTTTTTGGGATTTCATTACCACTTTCAATCTTGCCACCAAAATCAACAGCTGCGCCTGCCGCAACGGTTGATGCGTCTAGCATAAGAGTTGATGTTGCTACAGGAGATGATGCAAATCTTAATCCTAACCCTAATTCTTTAGCGGTCACATCGTCTGTAGTATCAGGAACCTTTAGGTTAAGTCCTGTACCGGAGGGGGAAGAAGGTGAAGGAGAGGGCGATGGGACTAGCTCTGTACGGGGAGAAATTGGTTCGGAAGCGAAATCTACGAATGGAGATGGTTTTGTTAGAAAGCCGGAACCATCATCAACACAATCATCACCAAGTTCTATAGATGGAGATGAAGACTTAGATAAAACGGGAAGAAAAAGGTCGAGTCCGCTTGTTTCTGTAGGAGGCGGTGGTGGATCTAGAACAGCAACACCAGACGGTGTGCAGCCTTCAGTTCCAGCAACGATAGTTGAAGCAGATGCGGATAAAGCTAGTAGAGAAGCCGCCAAAGCAGGGGCTAGGAAAGCAGTACAGCCTCCAGCTCCACCGGCTTCAACAACTGCAAGTGGTAATGGAAATGCTGGCGAACAAGGGGCACCTCAATCGGCAGGCAGAAATTCTGCGAATGGCGGAGGTTGCTGCACGATGTGCTGATCCTTTAATGGAGTAAACTAAGTTCGGGATTAAAAAAATTCTTTAAATATGGCGAAAACTGATATGGCCCCTCCGATCAAGTCGGAGGGAAACTTGTTTTTTCTTGACACCCAGACTCAGCTTCCCTTTGGTCGTGGCCAAAGGGTCCATCAGGCGGTAGGCCTCGGGCATAGCTCCTTGGGTCAAATCCACAGGCCTATTGAATTCATTTCTAAACCCTTTTAAATAAATCTTCTTGACTATCATACATTAGGTTAATAAGACAAACATCAGCTTTCTGACGGCTTTTTTGGAATCCAAATTCAATCTGTCCTTCGTCAGTACCTGAATACGCAAGAGCTAAGTCATTGCCCGCAAAACTAAACTCGTCACCATTCCAGTGGTTAAGCAAAATTTCGCGCGAACGATAGGTTAACCAAAGTTTATCGTTTTTCAGTGTTATTTTGATTTTACCATATTGTTCATTTTCAAATTCACCTTCATACGCCTTTAAATCTTTACAAGGCCTGGGATCTTGCTGTCGCTCTTTTGCCATAAATTGTTTATTCTCATCCCTGATATTTGTCATGGTTTGAGTGATTTCCTGATCCCAATCGTGTTTAGGAAGGTCCAAATAAAGATCTAAAAACGTTGACCGGAGTGCCTCTGGCATTAAGCTTACACGCAAAGCTCCAAAGTTGGAGAGAATAGCGACGCCAAGATTATGCTCAGGAATTAAAAAAGTAAGCCCTCTTACCCCAGAAAAACCGCTCATGTGTCCAATAACATTGACTTTTTTTTCATTAGTTCCATATTCATACAAAAACCATCCCATGCCGTAATGAACATTTCGAATCCGTGTTCCTGGAAATTGTAAATCATCGAACTTTAATTTGGTTGCTGCAACACTCGGTTTTCTAAGCTCGGCGCAGTTTTCTTTTGATACAAGCTGCTTACCATTGACAGCACAATTGTTTAAGTTAAATAAAAGCCATTTTGACATGTCATGGATTGATGCATTAATGCCTGTGCTACCATTAAAGACATACATTTGTGAAGGAATGGGAATAGAAACAACTTTATCCTCAACGGTATAATGGGGAAGGGCCACGTTCTTTGGGACACATAATCCAAAGAATTCTTTCATAGCTCCAAACCAGCTTTTGTTTTGTCCTACAGCTTCAAACCCCACGCTAGAATCTTTCATTTCAAGAGGTTCAAAAAATCGTTTTGTAAATAAGTCATTGATAGTTTGACCTGTTATTTTTTCTACAATTAACCCTGCTATGCCAAATAAATGGTTCTGATAAGCATAATCTTGCCTAAAAGGGGTTTTAAAATGCTGCTTAGAAAGACTGTTTATAATTTCTGTTTGATTTCCTCCCGTATACCAAACTCGATCACTAGAAAAGGCTTTAAGACCGCTTCTGTGGGAAATTAAATCGCGAATTGTAAATTTCTTAGTAACATCAGGGTCACTTAAGCTGAAATCTGGAAGGTACTGAATAACTAGATCGTCCCATTTTAATTTACCTTCATCGACGAGTTGAGCAATCAAAGTGGTTAAAAAATTCTTTGTTAAAGACGCAATGGGAAAGACGGTGTGTTCATTTATGGTTTTTTCTTTTCCAATCTCTAGAACACCAAAACCTTTTTCATAAATAATTTGCCCATCTTTTACGATAACAACAGCAACGCCAGGTGCGTGCCATTTTTCCATTGATGATTGAATGCTTTTTTCAAAGGCAGGCAAAATACTATGAATATCTTGGTGAGAAAAAGTATTGGATAAAAGAAAGAAACTTAAAAAAAGTAATCTTAACAAAAAAATCATAATAGAACTCAATAAGTTTATTAAATATTAACCTTATTCCATTATACATAAACTAAAGAGAGATATAAAGCAGTTTACTGTTTATTTACTTTGGTAAGATGGAGATGAAAATGAATTTCAAAGCAACAATTCTGGCATGTATGACGTTTTTGGCAGGTATTGCGATTATTATTATGTATGCAAGTCAACAAGATCGATACGCAATTTTTTCGCAAGATAAAGCAATTTTTGTTTTTGATAGAAAAAATGCAACGCTTAACTTTTGTAATGAGCATGCTTGTCAACTCATTACACCCTATGCGGGGGAAAATGGAGCGTTTCCTGCGGCTATGATAAATGGACAGCCGATTACACAAGCCATGATGCAGCAATCTGGCATAATGCAAATGGCGCAAGTTGCTCAACCTTTTATGTCCCAGATGACTCCGCAAACTTCATTGCAAGCTCCAGTTTCTCCTATGATGCAACCTCAGCAAGTTGTTTTGGTGACATCTTCACAGGCCTCGAAGGCACCTGCACCAAGTGCCGCAGTCCCTGCTGCAGCAACACCTGCCCCAGCAGCCGCTGCGCCAACAGCTGATCCGGCTGCAGCACCGGCTGATCCAGCACCAGCCGAAGAAGCTCCTGCTGAATAAATTCAAAAAGTTAAAAAAGAAAAAAGCCTAAAGTAAAGTGAGAGGGGACTAAAAAAATCCCCTCTTTTACTCTTCGATACGAGCAACCCGTAAAATGTTTGTTCCTCCTGAAGCCCCAAAAGGAACCCCAGCCGTTACAATAATTTGGTCATTATGAACAGCAAATTTTTCAGCAACAGCAATTCTGCATGCAGTCTCAACCATTTGAGAAAAACTATGAACCTTTTCTGTTAAGGCAGCATGCGCTCCCCATACCAAAGGCAGAAAACGAGCCGTGTCTAAATTCGGCGTCAATGCTAAAATAGAGGATTCAGGACGTTCACGAGCAGCTCTAAGGGTCGTTGACCCTGTTTCTGAAAAGGTGACGATGACACCGGCGTTAATGATATGAGCAACCTGACGTGCTGAAGCCGTGATGGCATCAGCGACAGTCTTCAGCGGCGTTAAATGACTGCTATCCATCATTTCACGATAAACCGGATCTTGTTCTGTTTTTGAAATAATACGATCCATCATCTCAACGGCTTCAACCGGGTATTGTCCCGAGGCAGATTCTGCAGACAACATGACTGCATCAACTCCATCATAAATGGCAACAGCAACATCTGAAGCTTCTGCACGTGTTGGAGAGGGGGAATAAATCATAGAGTCAAGCATTTGTGTTGCAACAACAACTGGTTTTCCTGCAAATCTGCAGGAACGGATAATTTTCTTTTGAATACTTGGGACTTCCTCTGGCATCATTTCAACGCCAAGGTCACCGCGTGCAACCATAATAGCATCTGCAAGCTTAATGATCTCCTCTAAGCATTGAATAGCCATAGGTTTTTCTAGTTTTGCAATGATTTTTGCCTTGTCTTGAATAATATTTTTAGCTTCTTGAATATCTTCAGGCTTTTGTACAAATGACAAAGCGACCCAATCGACTCCTAGACCGAGACCAAAATTTAAATCTTTTTTATCTTTTTCGGTCAAAGCTGAAATAGGTAAAATAACACTTGGAACATTAACGCCTTTTCGGTTGGATAATTCACCACCATTAATGACAAGAGTTTCGGCGTTATCTTTTTCGCAAGACAAAACTTTAAGACGTATCTTCCCATCATCTAAAAGAAGATCTGTTTCCGGCTTTAAGGCTGAAAATATTTCAGGGTGAGGGAGGTAAACGCGCTCTGAGTTTCCGGGTTCTGGGTTTAAATCAAATCGGAATTTTTGGTTTGGCTTTAAATCAATTTTCCCTTCCGCAAACGTCCCCACACGAAGTTTAGGTCCTTGAAGATCCATCATAATGGCAATCGGTCTTTTTATATTTTTCTCAACTTCTCTAATCATTCGAACGCGTTCCTCGTGGTCTTCGTGACTACCGTGAGAAAAATTCAAACGAAAGACGTCCGCACCGGCTTTAAAAAGCTCTTCAATCTTTTCTAAAGAAGAACTGGATGGACCCAATGTTGCTACAATCTTAGCTTTTCTAAAGCGGCGCATAATAATATTCCTTTATGGGACACAATTTCTTAATTTTGCCAGAGATTATCTCAACTCACAAGATAACAGTTGCAGTTGCCATAGCAGCAAGTCCCTCTTCACGGCCACAGAAACCCAATTTTTCAGTTGTGGTGGCTTTTATACTGACACGGCTCATATCAATTTTTAAGATTTCAGCAACGCGTTGACGCATTTTTTCTCGAAATGGGGAAACTTTAGGTCTTTCTCCAATTAAGGTTGCGTCGATATGATTAATTTTTCCGCCCATAGCGCGTACTTTTCCAGCGGCATGTTTTAAGAATTGTGCAGAATCAGCGCCTCTCCAACGCTCATCTTTTGGTGAAAAGTGATAACCAATATCCGCATCCCCTATGGCACCTAACAGGGCATCTGTAATGCTATGAAGGCCAACATCAGCATCCGAATGACCAATTAAAGAAAACCCACAAGGGATATAACATCCAAAGATTGTCACCCCATCACCCGGGCCAATTTGATGGACATCAATGCCATTTCCGACGCGTATATCAATCATTTGCCGTAAATCCTTTGTTGTGGTTATCTTTATATTTTCTTCTTCGCCTTCTATGCAATGAACAGGAATGCCGCCGACTTCACATAAAAGAGCATCATCTGTAAAAGTAGGGGTATCTGAAAATTGTTGATGAAGGGAAAAAATGGTGAGAAAATCAAATCCTTGTGGCGTTTGAACACGGCGCAAGGTTGATCGTTCAATTGTTTCTTTAACGACATTATTTTCTATCCGTTTAATCGTATCAGTAACTGAAATGACGGGAATGCAGGTCTTTGCATGATTAAGTGCCTTAATAACACGGTCAATCAAGGTGGTGCTTATGTAAGGTCTGGCGGCATCATGAATCAGGACAAGGTCAGGCTCATAAATTTTTAAAGCTTGCAGTCCCTTGAAAACAGATTCCTGACGGGTTGCTCCTCCATAAGTGATGGGCAAAAGGTTAAGACCTTTTAGAGCTGATTCATAAAGAAACTCAGTTCCTGCGCCAATAACAACTTGAATGCCTGAAATGGCCGGATGATTTAAAAAAGGAGCGATGGCATGATATATAACTGTTTTACCATTTAAAGAATGGTATTGTTTTGGCAGTTCGCCTCCAAATCGATTTCCTCGGCCACCTGCTACAATCAATACGTATATTTTTTTCTTTTTAATGGCGACGGACATATTTTATAACTATGAAAAATAGGATCTTTTTTAAATGAATAGAGTCTCTTATAGGTTGTCAAGACATAAACCATTTTCAAAACCTTGCATGCATATAGATTTAAGTATAATCTGGTCTAATATTTAAAGGGGATCAATTTCTTTATCGTTAGTGTGTAAAAATGGCCATTCGGATCGGTCCTATTGAGCTTTCTATGCCTGTAATTTTGGCGCCTATGTCTGGGGTGACTGATATGCCTTTCAGGCGTCTTGTGAAACGCATGGGCGCTGGTCTTGTTATTTCAGAGATGATTGCAAGCCAAGCAATGATTCGTCATACCCGTCAAACACTTAAGATGATCGAAAAATCGGCCGATGAACAACCGATGGCCGTTCAGCTTGCCGGCTGTGAGCCGGAGGTGATGGCAGAAGCGGCTAAATTGAATCAAGATCTAGGGGCTCAGATTATTGATATCAATATGGGATGCCCGGTTAAAAAAGTGGTTAACGGTTATGCAGGTTCTGCATTAATGCGTGATGAAAACTTGGCTGCAAGAATTATTGAGGCAACCGTTAAGGCAGTTTCAGTTCCTGTGACCCTAAAGATGCGGACAGGGTGGGATGATAACAACCGAAATGCTCCTCGTTTGGCGCGTATTGCAGAAGATAGCGGTATAAAAATGATCACTGTCCATGGTCGGACACGTTGCCAACTATACAACGGGCGGGCCGATTGGGAGTTTATCCGACGCGTAAAAGATGCTGTTTCTCTGCCAGTTATTGGAAATGGAGATGTTGTCACTTTAGAAGACGCTCAGAATCTTTTAGACAAAAGTGGTGCAGATGGTGTAATGATTGGCCGTGGTACATATGGACGTCCTTGGTTTGTCAATCAAGTTGGGGAATATTTGTGCAATCAGACTGTACTTTCTGATCCTCCGATATTTGAACAACATCAAATTCTCAAAGAACATTTCGAGGATATTTTGATTCATTACGGAGAATCAACAGGGATTAGGATTGCCCGAAAGCATGTTGGTTGGTATAGTAAAGGCTTAACCAATTCAACGGATTTCAGAGTAGCTGTAAATCAAGCTGAATCTGTGTCGGGTATGAAAAAATTAATAGATGAATTTTATGAAACGCTCTGTTAGAGAAAAATGATGCAAGAAAAAGATGATAAAAACTTCCAGGGTTTGAGTGGAGCGATTTATTCTTTTATAAAAGCGTACTTCGAAGATCACGAAGGTGATTTACCTGTTGGTGGTTTGTACCAGATAGTAATTAACGAAGTAGAGCGTCCCCTTTTGACGGTGACATTAAAAGCCGTTGCAGGTAATCAAAAAAAAGCCTCGGAGGTTTTGGGCATTAATCGAAATACTCTGCGCAAAAAAATCCAAGAATTGGGTATGGATCCAAAAGAGTTTATTTAATCGCCAGTATGCAGATAAACGTGAATTCGAAATTAAGACCATAAAAGAATAGCTAAAAGTATATTAAGTCCACAGCTGGTGTGACCACTCCGATCAAGTCGGAGGGAGCCCTGTTTTTGATTGTTTATACAGTTTTTTCTTGACTCCTAGGCTTAGTTTCTTTGTGACTTGATCTCAAGGTCTATTAGGTCGATCAATCTCAGACATGCTGTGGCCCTGACCGCAGGAAAATTGTATTTTTTTACTAAATACGCACCAGTTTTACTATGGCAAGCGAAGCGCGACCATAGGATCCATCTAGCGCTTTATTCGTTTTTAATCCCGAATTCGCGTTAATGGACTGCAACAAAGCTTACACTCCTCGGGACGACCTAAATTTATACTCGCTTTATATCAATTTTTATATATTTAGCTTGTTCTAATTTAATCAACAGCTTTCCTTAGAAACTCCATGAAAAAAAATTTTTAATTCAACTTTACATCTTTATTAAAAGGTGGTACCTTGCCGTTGGTTTAAATATTCAACTTAGCAATACTTATGTGTAAGAATCAAAATAAAATAAAAAATTTATCTAAAATTGTTTTTAATCGAGCAAGACTTGTCTTTACTGCTTTCTTCTTACTGGGTGTTATTTGTGGCCCCCAAGTTTTTGCAGCAGAATTAACGCCCCAAAAGAGCAGTCTTCAGGAGCCTCTTTTGTCGTCTGGTAGTGCTACAAGAAACCCAATTCATTCCTATCAAACCATGGATCCTATAGATTCTCGTATAACCGCCATCACTTCCGGCCCTCCTTCTTCGGGCCGAAGTCCATTGGTTGATTTTCATGGCTTATTCGGATCACCTGCGGTCAATAGTGCAGGAAACCCTTCAGTAGAGCAAGGTGCAAGAGTTTTGTTCGCTCCGTACCAGTTGGATGTTGAGGGTGGGGAAGGTCAACTCGCTGAAATAGCTCTTGTTACCGCTGTGAACGAAGAAGATACAGCGTTAGCTGAAAAGGGCGTGGACCAAATCAAGCATTACCTCTTTTACATGGGGGGTGGGGAAATGAAAGACGCGGTCATAGAAGAGTATCCTGATATTTCCGCTGATAGATTGCCAGCTCTTCTTGCAAAAAATGCGATGCAAGCTGCGGATGAGACTATACCTGCATTTCTTGGGAGTTTATTGGTAAAGGAAGAAGGTTTACGAAAAAATAATGCAAGTCTGAAAGCAGCTAGTGTCTATTGGAGAAATCTGTATTTAGAGTTGGGAGGAAAATTTTCGGTTTTGCAAAAAGAATATGGAGAGTTGCATAGCAGGCATACTCAGTTAAACAGTGATCATACAGCCCTAGAAGGTGACTACAGGGACTTAGAAAGTGGGATGAGAGACCTAAAAAGTGAGTGGGCGATCTCTTTGCAACTAGAAAAAGAAGCGGACATTGAAGAATTAAGAACGAAAACATTTGCATTAAAAAATGAAGCAACAACAGCGCGAGCCAGGACTAAATACCTGACAGTTGCTTTAGGTGCTGTGACAGCTGTTTCAATGGTAGGTTACGTAGCCATTTTATGCAGTAAATATGCATGAAAACCAAACCAGTCCAATCAAAAAATAACAATAAGTATAGTAAAAATAAATAAAGGAGATAATTTATGAATAAAAAAACAATGCTTACTACGCTGCTTTTCACAACAGTTTTATCAAGCGGGGTTGTATTTGCATCAACCGCGGATCGAGATGATCTTCCGTTTGGTTCACCTGCCACGAAAACCCAGTTAGCTACTTTACCAAAAACGCCTGCAATAATTGCAGATGCGCAATCAAAATTTTCCGATGATTTTTTTTCACCTGAATCTGCTCAGTTCCATAGAAGTATGTATGTAGATGGAGCGAAACAAGAGAGAGATGCAAAAAGAGATGAGCTTCTTAAAAAAACAAATGCTAAAGCTGTGCAAGCAGCAATCGAGGCGAAAAGGAGACAGGTTGAAGAAGAAAATGCAAGAGAAATAGAAGCACTTACTCTTAAGATGTCCAATCTTAGTCAGGCTCTAGAAGGGCATAGGGTTAGCAAAGGTGAGGCAGAGCAAGAGGCAGAAAGATTAGCTTTAAAGATTAGAGAATTAGAGTCAGAAAAACAAGCAATGACACAAAGAATTGCACTAGAAAGAGCCAGCTTGGAACAACAAATCGAACAAGATAAAGAAGAGTTGGAAAGGCAAAAGGTGCTAGAAAAACAAATCTTAGCAGAAAAAGCTGAATTGGAAGAGCGGATTAGACAAGAGCAATTAGAGGTGGAAAGACAAAAAGCGCTTGGACTTCAAATTGAACGAGATAAAGATGAGTTGTCAAAACAAAGTTTGGCTGAAAAAACTGCGTTGCTAGATCAAATTGAATTGGAAAAAGCCAAGAAAAAGCAAGCAATGGCTGCTTCAAGTCAGGCCTTAGAACAGATGAAAAAACGCCTTTCTGATATAGCAAGAGAATCCCAGCAGTATGCTACAGAAAGAGATGAACTTTTATTAAGAACAGACCTTCTAGAAACAACAGAAAAAGGGCTAAGGAGACAGCTTGAACTCGTTCATAGTCACTTAGACGCGACAACAGGAGGAGGAACAAGAGTTCCAGTACCGTCCACTCCTGCTGCTACTTCTTCTGTTGCAGGAGGCGGCGGAGCCAGCAACCCTCCTCCATCATCAAATTCTAAGCCAGTTTCTAAATTGAAAACCACTAGCTTTAGGGCAGCGGCAGGGGAAAAGAAAGACTCTTAAACCATAGATTTCTGAAAGGATTTGTTAGCAATTTATATTAGGCTGACAGATCCTTTCGGTTATAAAAAAGTTTGGCTGTAGTTTGTAAGTCATTTTTTGGAATAGAACTAAAATTTTGATAACTGAGAATAAAAGTGACAAAACGAACATGGGCTGAATGAGTCCTGTGTTAAAATTTCGCTTATCATAGGAAAACTGTCTTGTGTTTAGCGGATAAGTTTGTTTCAGGTTTGATTACAAGGTTCATCTGAAAGCAAAAATGATACTGGATTTATAGAAAAAAGCACCCGGATTCTCCTTCGTAAAAACCTACATGCTGCGTAATCTGTCTCTATTTTCAATAAGCATTAAAAAACAAAAGGTGAGGATAAAATTGTTTCTGAAAGTTTTATGCAATTTTCTGATTTTTTGCGGAGGCGTTAGTGTGTTGGCTTCAACGGACAATAAATCTTCATCCGATATTTTTTCAAATGGGCGCATTGGTATCGGTGTGGCCGGTGAATATGCAAATATTGATACTAGTTTAAAAATAAGATCTCCAGTAATTTTAGGTAATATATCATCCACTCAGCAACAAACCTGTAAAAGATTCCAGTTAGCTCCTAGTTTAGAATTGGGCGCAACGATTATGGATAATTACTATTTGGGTTTCATTGCAAGTTGGCGCTATTTAGGGGCAAGTACCACGTCAATAACCCCAATAAGAGGAGCTTATCATTTTTCACATGAATTTAAATTGCAATCTTATACCGATGCTTTTATTAAATTTGGATACAAACCAACTCGTCAGGCACTGTTTTACGGGCTCGTTGGGCCATCTATTGCCGACTGGTCTCATACCACACAACAAGTTTCTGTAAATAGTGTAGCGCAAGTTTCTAAGGTTCTTAATACATTTGAAATGAGAGAAAGGACGCTTGGTTTGGGTGTTGGCGCCGGCGCTGAGTATGTTTTTAAAGATAAATATGCATTCAGTTTTGACTATGTGTTTCATATCCATCATTCAAGATCGGCAACTCGTACAATAAATTATATTGATGGTTATAATCCTTATGCTAGAAAATATAATGTGCGTTCGGGTGATCTTGTGAAGATTGTTCAACCTTCTTACTCGACGTTTGCAGTACGATTCACATACTTTTTCTCTGTTTTCTAGATCTTAATAAAAGGCTAAGTATTTGAACTTAGCAGTGACTACCGGCCGCAAATCCTGAGGACCATGCCCATTGAAAATTGTAACCACCAAGCCAGCCGGTAACATCAACGACTTCGCCGATAAAAAACAGATTGGGTAATGCTTTAACGGCCATGGTTTTTGAGGATAAAAAGTCTGTATCAACACCGCCCACAGTTACTTCGGCTTTTTGATACCCTTCTGAACCGGCAATTTTGACCCTAAAAGCATTTAGTTTATCGGCAATTGCAAAAAGGCTCTCCTTTTTTAAATCGGTAATGCTTTTATGAAAATCAGGATGAACGGCCAGGGTGTCAATCAGCCGATTGGTAAGATGTGTTTTTAAATAATTTGCGGGGGTTTGTTTGTTATTTTTATCGTCGATAAATTGCTTTTTCAAATCTATCTTTGGCAACAAATTAATGGTGATTTCTTCATTATTAAACTTTTCCAAATAAGATGAAATCTGCAATATCGCAGGCCCACTGAGCCCTTTATGGGTGAATAAAATGTTTTCTGGAAATTGCGTCTTTTTATAATGAACGATGGACGGGTTCGAAACACCGCTGAGGGATGTAAATAATTGCCGCTGCGATTCCTCAACAATTAACGGCACGAGAGCAGGACGTGTTGAAATAATTTTAAGGCCAAATTTTTTAGCAATACGATAACCAAAATCACTAGCGCCGATTTGCGGGATTGATAACCCCCCGCAAGCAATAATCAAAGAATCACAGGTCAAAATCCCATGATTTGTTTCAAGCTGGAAAATGTCACTTTTTGAAACGTCATTGACTTGACAGTTCAGCTTAATTTTGACGGTATTTGAATGGCATAAATCCATCATCATGTTAATGATTTGTTTGGATGATCCATCACAAAACAGCTGTCCTAAGGTTTTTTCATGATAAGTGATTTGATACGATTCAACCAGCTTGATAAAATCACGCTGGGTATATCCGGCCAAGGCTGATTTCACAAAATGAGGGTTTTGGCAGATATAATGATTAGGTGATGCATGCAGGTTTGTGAAATTGCACCTCCCACCGCCTGAAATTCTAATTTTCTCACCAATCTTATTTGTGTGCTCAATCAAAAGAGCTTTTTTACCCCGTTTCCCAGCTTGGGCAGCTGCCATCAATCCGGCTGCGCCCGCGCCAATAATAATAACTTCGTAATGAGAATGATTTTGGTCCATAAGATTGGATACTTGAAATAGGGGCCAATGTAAACTGAATTGTTTTTTAAATAAATTTTTGTTAATAGTTTATTAATAAATATACTTTATTGTTTTAATTGTAGGTAATTTATTTTTTAAGGTAATGTAAAATGAAAAAACAGTTATTATTAATAAGCGCCATTGCTGTGTGCAGCATATTATCAACAATGGAAAATGCGCAAGCTTCATCTTGGCTAACAGGTAAAAAGTCAAAATGTGTTGAGATTGATAAAAGGGCTGTAAAAAATTTGGTTAACCCTAAGGTTGCAGCAGTGTGTGCCGGTAAGCCGGAGACTTTTGTGGATAGTATAAGTGCTGCGGTAAAACAAGATGATGGAAGTATTAGTTACACGGCTAATACGCGTCAACCTCTTCCGGGTGGTATAAATGTTAATGGTTCGGTCACAGTTCGTTGTGATCCAAAAACCGGAGTCTATACTGCGGATATGTCTGCACAATCATGCAGAGCTGGCTAAGTTTTATTTAGACAAAACAAAATAGTTACAATTATTCAGATCAGATTAACCGGATCTTTTTTAAAAGGTCTTAAAATATCTGATCTGGGTTTATGATTTAAAAACCTCTTCTTGACACATTCCTTTTGCTCTTTCTAGACTGAGCATTACAAATAATTTTTGTAAAATTAATTCCATGAGCCTTTCAGGAAAACGCCCCCTTTCACCTCATTTGCAGATCTATAAATGGCAAATCACTTCGGTTCTTTCGATTTTACATCGGTTTACGGGTATAGGATTTTGTGGGGGGATCATAGCTTTGGTTATTTGGTTGTACTTTTTGAGCCAAAACATCGAAGGGCATTCAGCCAGTATTGAGCTAATTAATACCATACCAGGGCAAACTATGCTTTGGGCTGTAATCTTTTCCGGAAATTTTCATCTGGCAAATGGCATCAGGCATTTGATATGGGATGTCGGGTATGGTTTTTCTTTACCAACAGTTAATGCCTCGGGTTGGTTTGTTGTTGGGTTTTCGTTTGTTTCGACCCTCCTTTTATTTTTAAGCTGGAGGTAGAATATGTTCCTTAAAGCCCATCATCACTGGTTGTTGCAGCGATTCTCTGCTGTTCTGCTGGCCTTTCTTTATCCCCTTTTATTGTTTTGGTTTTATCGGCAACGATCCCTTGATTATGACGAATTAATGTTGGTTCTTCAGGGTCCTTATTCCATGACTTTAATGGCAGTTTCGATTGTTGTTGCTGTTTACCATGCAGTCCTTGGGTTACAAGTCATTATCGATGATTATGTTTTCAACCCCTGCACAAGACGTATAAGTCTTATAACTATTAAAGGCTTTGCGTTTACTTTATGCCTTTTGACTTTTTTCTTTCTCTATAAAATTAAAGTGTTGGAGATTTCATTGTGAATGAGGCTTACTCTTTTATCAATCATACCTACGATGTTATTGTCGTGGGTGCGGGCGGAGCAGGACTTAGGTCCGCGCTTGGAATGAGTGCCGCTGGCCTTAAAACAGCGTGCATCACAAAAGTTTTTCCAACCAGAAGCCACACCGTTGCTGCTCAAGGCGGAATTAGTGCTGCCCTTGCTAATATGGGCGATGGGGATGATTGGCGGTACCATTTTTATGACACCATCAAAGGATCTGATTGGCTGGGTGATCAAGATGCAATTGAATATATGTGTAAAAATGCAATTCCTGCGGTGGTAGAGCTTGAACATCTGGGGGTTCCTTTTTCCCGAACTGAAGAAGGAAAAATTTACCAGCGTTCCTTTGGTGGGCACACAATTAAGCAGGGTGAATCCATGGCTAAGCGTGCTTGTGCTGCTGCTGACCGGACAGGCCATGCGATTTTACACACCCTTTATCAACAATGTTTGAAACATCAATCTGAGTTTTTTATCGAATATTTTGTGCTTGATTTGATTATGACCGACGATGGTAGATGTGTTGGCGTTATTGCCTGGTGCCTTGAAGACGGAACATTGCACAGATTTCAGGCTCATATAGTTGTTTTGGCAACGGGTGGATATGGACGAATCTATTTTTCTTGTACGTCGGCCCATACCTGTACAGGTGATGGAAACGGCATGGTTTTAAGGGCCGGTTTGCCGCTTCAAGATATGGAATTTGTGCAGTTTCATCCTACTGGTATCTATACGGCTGGTTGTTTGATCACTGAAGGTGCGCGCGGAGAAGGGGGATATTTGACCAATTTTGAAGGCGAACGATTTATGGAGCGTTACGCTCCGCATGCTAAAGATTTGGCATCGCGTGATGTTGTAAGCCGTGCTATTGCTATTGAATTACTAGAAGGGCGCGGTGTTGGTGAGCATAAAGACCATGTTCATTTACACGTCGAACACCTTGATCCAAAACTTGTTTATGAACGTTTGCCGGGTGTTGTGGAGACGGCGCGGGTGTTTGCAGGTGTTGACGCCACAAAGGAGCCTATACCTGTTTTGCCAACTGTCCATTACAACATGGGCGGTATCCCAACCAATTATCACGGTCAAGTGATTAAAGATTCAAAGGAAACAATTGTGCCTGGTTTGATGGCTATTGGTGAGGCTGCTTGTGTTTCTGTGCATGGAGCGAATCGTCTTGGGACCAATTCATTGTTAGATTTGGTTGTGTTTGGACGGGCTGCAGCCTTAAAGGCGGCTGAGATTATTAAACCCAATTCACCTCATCCAACTTTAAAAAAAGAAGACGGCGCAGTTGCTGTTGAGCGTTTTGACAGACTTCGTTATGCAAACGGTAGTTTGAAAACTAGTCATATCCGGCTTTCTATGCAAAAAACCATGCAGCAACATTGCGCAGTTTTTAGAAAACAATCTTTGCTGGAAGAGGGCATTGATAAATTAAAGGATGTCAATACAATGTTGGCTGATATTCAAATTAACGATCGATCATTGATTTGGAACACGGATCTGTTAGAAGCGCTAGAGCTTGAAAATCTTTTACCGCAATCAACGGTGACGATCAATTCAGCGCTTCACCGGACCGAAAGCCGCGGAGCGCACGCTAGAGATGATTACCCGGAACGCGATGATGTTAATTGGCTGAAACATTCCCTTTGTTGGCTGGATGAAAAACAGGTAATTAAGTTGGACACACGTTCTGTTCATATGCATACCCTTACGAACGAAGTAAGACCCGTTCCTTTGCAGAAACGGGTTTACTAGTTTTTTATCAAAGAGAACTTTAATTTCTCTTCTCTTTGATGGCTGGTCTTTTTATTCAGCTGGAGCTTCCGCTGCAGGTTCTGCTGCGGGTTCTGCTGCGGGTTCCGCTGCTGCAGGTTCTGCTGCTGCAGGTTCTGCTGCGGGTTCCGCTGCTGGTGGTGGTGGAGGCGGTGTTGGGGCAGCTGGTTCTTTCATAGTATCGATTTTAGCATATGCACCTTTAATAGCAGCGCATTGTTTTTTGAATTTGCTATTCGCTTTTTTCTTACCTTGAGCTTTACAGTTGTCAGCATGATGCCAGAATACCCATGCAAAACGGCCATTTTGCTTTAGACCAGCTGGATAAAAGCAGTTTGCTAAAACGTTTTGATCAGGATTTGAGGCTGCATCATCATCGCAAACAAAGCCTTCAGGTAGACCCGATGCGGACAGTGCAATTTCGCAAGAGCTTTGGTTAGTAGTTGCATCTTTTCCTTGACAATGACCGCCCCAAAAAGCCGCTGCACCAGCTTTATGCTTTGCAGCTGTTTCTGCATCCGGAAGACATTGATCAACAAGCGTTAACCCTTTGTCTGAAGCCATTGCGCCTGCGTTACAAGCATCTACAGCATTCATAACTTTGTGTTTGAGAGAGCTTAAACCAAAACTATTTGCCTCTGTCATAAAACCGCTTATGGCCATTACGGCGCCAAGAGCGATGTATCCAATGTATTTTTTCACTTTAATTCCTCCGTGGTTGGTGATCTACATTTTATAATTTCAATGTAAGTTAAAATTATTAATAAATTATTAATGTGGAGGGTTTTTTATAATTACATAGAAATTTCTTTACGCACGTTTTCTAAGCCTATGAGGCTGCCGATATCCCCCCATAGATTGTCATGTATATGGCCAAAAAGACGCTTCTTACTTTCAGCTTGATCAAAAAGAAGTTTAACGGAGAAGTTTTTGGGAAGATTATTTTTGATCATCAACGGATTAATGATCATAACGCCAGGGTAAACATAGGGAGCAGAATCATGGTCGCCCCGATGTTCTAGTCTCTGGTCTGGTTTTAAAAAATAATCACCCTTTGCAAAGTAGCCAATGGCTATGTCTTTGGGGACAATCAGCAAAAGAATATCCATACTTTTACGATCCCAGGCCTCACATAAACGTGACAACATAGGAATAGGGCCATCTTTCCACCAGATATCACCGTTCACAATTAAAATAGGCTTGTTTTGATCAAAGTGTGGCAAGGCCTTAACAAGGCCGCCACCTGTTTCCAAGATTTCTGATTCATGAGAGATAAGGATAGATGGGTAATTTTCTAAGTGTTTATGAATTTGCGTTGCAAGGTGATGTGTATTAACGGCAATTCGTTTAATACCAGCCTCAGTTATTTTCCGGATTGATTCATCCAAACACGTTGTGTTCCCAATTGGTATTAGGGGTTTTGGAATATGATCTGTTAAGGGCTTTAGGCGCTTTCCGTATCCTGCTGCAAAGATCATACATTGGTCAATTATAGGGTTGTGTAAGGACATCTAAAGCGCTGGGATATTTTGTTGATGAATAGGTAAATGATTATCAAACCAACCTTTAACCCCTTTTAGTTGAGGGATTGCTAGGGATTTTTCCAAGTATTTCCATAACCGTGGCAAATGACAGAGATAGTCTTTCTTACCTTGACGCATAGCATAGCGGGTAAAGACTCCAATAATTTTGGTATGACGAGCTGCGCCCAAAATAGTTGCTGCTGTTTTATAGCTTTGATGTTCAGATAAGGGAAGTTCAGCTAAAAAGTATTTCCACATCTGTTCTACTATTGCAGGGGTTATGTCCCGTCTGGCGTCCTCTAGCAAAGAAACAACATCGTAAACGACTGATCCCCATAGGGCATCTTGAAAATCCAAAAGGCCGCACCCTTTAATCCCATCCTGTTCGTCCACAATCATCAAATTATCGACATGGAAATCTCTTAAGACTAAGCTTTGTGGCGTAGCAGGGCAGTTTTCAAAGGCTTTTTTCCAGCTATTTTGAAACTCTTCTTTAATATCGGATTTTGGCTCTTCTCCGGTAACTGCTTTCCAGTACCAATCAATAAAGACCTCTGTTTCTATTAAAAGCTTTTCAATTGAATAGAGTGGAATAAAGTTGGGTCTTTCGATTGCATGTTGATGAAGATGTCTTAAAACGGTTATCGAGGTTTGATACAGCTCTTTTTCTCTTGCCGGAGATTGTTTTAAGATGGCGGTAAAAGTATGATCGCCAAAATCCTCTAAAAGAACGAATCCGTTTTCAAGACAGTGTTCTAGAATGGAAGGCGCTCTTAGACCGCAATGCTGTAAATATTTTGCGACTTGAATAAATTGCTGTGGGTTTTCAGGCGCAGGGGCGTCCATTAGTACTCGTTTAGGAGCGTTCAATCTGTAATATTGCCTTAGAGACATATCACTTGCTAAAAACACCAACTGAGTTGGCTCTAAAGAATGAGTTTGTAAAAATTGATCCCGTTTTACAACGCGCGGCACACTCATATTTTTTCTTCTATTCTTAAAGATCGGTGATATTCATCAATTACGCTTAAGTATACATCAATTCGGCGATTGGGGAGATAATTTTGTAAACGATCTGGCCATTCAATTAGGCAAATAGATGTTTTTAAGGCTTCCAATAACCCAAGTTCCAAAATTTCCTCAGCACTTTTGAGTCGATAAAGATCTGAGTGCCATATCTCACCTTTATCTGTCTGATACGTCTGCACTAAAGTAAAGGTCGGGCTTGGAACTTCTGTTTTATTATCTTTTAAAAGAGAACGAATAAAGGCTTTTGAAAATGTCGTTTTTCCAACCCCCATATCACCCCACAAAAGGATGCAAGAAGGAAAGTCTACAGCAGCTGCAAGACTTTCAGCTTGATTCTGAAGAGCATTTAAAGAAACAACGATGTCAACCATCAAGCAAACAAATTTTATTAAAAAACTTAAAACACTATTTGAATATTCCTCTTACAAATGTCAATAAGAGAAATTGAGGCCTTAGAATGTTTTTTATATAATTTAGATTGTCTCTAAAAAAATACGACAAAACTTCTAGTAAGTTCTGCCGTATTTATTCAGAAATACAAAGAAGTTCCCAAATTTCTTAGGGAACTTTCTTTGCTACGGGATGTGTAGAGATCTGTAAACGTATTAAAATCATGTCAAGTCTCCTCTTTGTTTGATTTACAAGTGGATTATACAATTTTGTTTAACTGAAGATAGTTGAAAATTTACATTGATTTCAACATTAATTTAGAGATTTTTTGAAACGTTGTCACACTTTGTAACATACCGTTTCTTGAAATTCTAAGTGTGAAAGCATAAGAATTTAAAATAGAAACAATAGATTTTTGGATATATTCAGTGCAGACTGCGTTTTACGGTCCTTCAAAAGTGGCTCCTTATGCTTCTTTTGTACCAAGCCAAAACCAGATTATACAAAGGACTCTTGTGCAGAGTGTAAGCTGTGTCGGCATGGGGGTCCATTCTGGAAAACCCGCTTCTTTGACATTATGCCCTGCGTTAGAAGATAACGGTTACGTCTTTATAAGATCAGACATTGCAAGTTTCAAAAATAAAATTCAAGCGCGGTATGACAATGTTGTTGATACCATGATGTGCACTAAAATTGCTAATTCGTACGGAATTTCTGTTAGCACTATCGAGCATGTGATAGCAGCATTATCGGGTGCTAATATTACTAATGTAATAATCGAGGTAAATGGTCCAGAAGTGCCAATTATGGACGGCAGTTCTGTGGCATTTTCAAAAATGATTGATCGTGCTGGTGTTCAAATTCAAGAGTCCTATGTCCCTGCTTTAAGGATATTAAAACCTGTAAAAGTGACTCATGGTAATGCTTCTGCTGAATTTATCCCAGCTGAGGGCCGCATAATTTCCATACAATTTGATGGGCACGATCGTTTAGAAAATTTAACGGATGAAACTGAATTTAGTTTTGACCTTGAGACTGATAATTTCTCAGAATTACTTTCTGATGCAAGAACTTTTGGTTTTTATGAAGATGCAGAAAAGCTTTGGGCTGCGGGTTTGGCTAAGGGAGCTTCTTTAGAGAACACAGTTGTCATTCAAAATGAAAAAGTAATGAATGAAGGCGGGCTTCGTTCCGAAGATGAATTTATTCGTCACAAAGTTTTGGATGCTGTTGGCGATCTGGCCCTTTCGGGAGTTACAATTCTGGGACATTTTCGCGGAATAAACTCGGGGCATGCTTTGAATAATCAACTTCTTCGTGTTTTGTTTGCGACCCCAGACGCTTGGACTATGAAATAATTTTCCGTTCTTAATGCTTAATTTAAAAGAGATGTTTGCTAATAATCTTTTTAGCGGTGATTTGAAGTTGTGTCCCGATAGATGTCTTTAAGATCGGATTGTTCGTAAAAGCTTATTATGTCCCCTTTGTGTGTGCATCCTAGCTTATTTTTTAAGCTATTGAGGTAAGATTCTATGGTTCTGGGGGATAAACTAAGATGTTTTCCTATTTCTTTCATCGTTCTTCCGCTTGCAATCAAAGTCATGCACTGTATTTCTCGGGCAGATAAGTTAAGAGAATCGTAGACTTTAAATTTCTTTATTTCTGTTTCTTTTATAAATTTCTCCAAATTATTTTTATAAGTGCCATCATTATCAAGAGTTTTTCCCTGAAAAACCTGATTATAAATTTCAGAGTAAGCATAATTTTCTGGTTTGGCAGTCATTATTATATTTTTAATTTCATTTTTAAAATAAGCGATAAATCGTCTTATTAAGTCAGAATGATTAAGATATAAGGATGTAACCTGATGATTTTCTCGATTTGTGGCAAAATAATACACATCTACAAAACCAGAACTGGGATGCACGACATTTAAGCCGTGCCATATATTATGGGTGTATAAGGCATCTAACGTTTTATCTGAAGGGCAGAAGGTTGGCCATAAGGAAGCATGATGCGTGTTATCGGGTATTGAGCAAACTTCTTCAGCAAAATACCGTGAACTAGCATAATCATTTTTAAGATGTATTTCCGCCCAATTTATATCACTGCTCATCGCAAGGTACGAGCCGTCCGGCATATATCGAAGATAGCCAAAGTGAGTCATATTGAAATTATCAAACAAAGGAGTGCATATTTTCCCTATCTCTTTAATGTACTTTTTGTTAAATAAAAGCGCTCCGAGATTTTCTTCTTTAGAGGCATTCATCTAACCTCTCCTCACTAATTTTAAGTATATTTACGTAACTTTTATTATACTGAATTGATTTTAATGAGAAGAAACTCCGTAATAATTACTGTAGTTGGGATTTGTATAATTTTATGTCTTTAAAATTTTATTTATCTTATAAAAATACACTAACTATGGTTTGATTGTAACTTAAAAATTATGACAACTGAAGATACTATGTTTCCTAAAAAATAAGAAAAATTCTCCTTAATTCTTGTTGTTTATTTTTCATAAAAAAGACACTAGATTTTCTAGTGTTTATTATGAGAGGGGCCTGTATATGGTTATTAATGATTTTTTTTTATTGATAGTTGATGTCCTAAACCAATGTCCTGCAGAATTTATTGCATTTGCGATGATTATCTACTG
>Ga0214919_10004069_pt1 | contig 21535 bp, 21 predicted proteins | sample LL1503_MetaG_FD_177994 | JGI IMG/M metagenome (GOLD analysis project Ga0214919, IMG submission 177994) | Freshwater microbial communities from Lake Lanier, Atlanta, Georgia, United States - LL-1503 | ecosystem: Environmental > Aquatic > Freshwater > Lake | place: USA: Georgia | collected... | reverse complement strand
TTTGGTCTTGTTACTGGGCGGCGCACTTCTGCTGCTTGGCAGCAGTGTTTGGCAAGGCGTGCTAGCGATTGTGTTGCCAGCAATGGCATGGGCGCTGCATTGCTGTCGTCCGCGTCAATTCCAAGCTACTGCAAGCTTGATGTCGCCTTGGATCGGCCGAAGCTTGGCATTGTTATTAGGGCCAATACTGCTGCTGTGGGTGGGTGTAGCCAGTTCTGCCGATGGTCCTTGGCCCTTGCGTGCTGCGATGTTGTTGTTCGGTATTTTGGCGGCCAGCAAATTGGCGCTAGGATTTTTTTCAAGGGCAAGGTTTCATCTCGCCACATGAATATCGCTCAAGCGCTGCAAAAGCGCGCAGCTTTGACATTTCTAGTGCAGCTACGGCACTTGATAAAAAGTCAAGTTGTAACTTATAGCAGCTTGCCCAAAGATGATTATTCCACCAGTTAATTTTTTCACTGTGAAGTTCGAGCACCATCAAGGGAGTCGAACAAACTGGATTTCAAAGTTCAGTGTCCCGTCCTAGAGTCGAACTTTTGCAGATTTGAGTTCGAGTCCAGGTTGTGGAGCCAAACAAAAAGCCCTTGCAGCAATGCAAGGGCTTTTTCATTCGCTACGATAATGACTCATTAAAGCGAACAGCATTGGAAACACAATTAACCGAACCACATGAAGGTTGACAGATCAATTTCTCAGCGCTGACTTTGGTTTCAGCGCTTGGTTCAGATTCTAAGTCTCATTGACGCTAACTCAACAATCTACATGGATACCATTGATTCCTCTCTCTGCACTATTTGCCGTGAACCGAATATTTGCGCCATGGAAAAGGCGAAGGCCACAGACAGCCAACCCGAGCGTTGCTGGTGCATGGATGCGATTTTTTCATCTGCTGTGACGGATCAAGTGCCTGACGATGCTAAAGGTCAGGTCTGCATATGCGCGAAATGTGCTGGTTAATGGATTTTTAAGGTTCAAAAATGGATTCTCAAAAACTGAAAATTCTATTTGTATGCATGGGCAACATTTGTCGAAGTCCTACTGCAGAAGGCGTATTCAAAGTAAAACTGCAGAAGAGCGAACTACTTGACAAAATACATGTTGACTCAGCGGGTACGCACAACTACCACCCCAACTCTCCTCCTGATTCGCGCAGTCAATTGCATGCACTGAAGCGTGGATACGATCTCTCCAATTTAAGAGCTCGGACAGTCAATGAAAGCGATTTTGAAAATTTTGACTTCCTGATCACCATGGATTGGGATAACCGCGCCTTACTTGAGCAACGATGTCCTCCTCACTTACAACACAAAATACGCGGCTTTGCAGAATTTCTAAAAACATCCGAAGCTACTGTGATTCCTGACCCTTACTATGGTGACGAACAGCATTTTGAACACGTTCTCGATTTGGTTGAGGAAGCTTCGGAGGGATTGATGGAATTTGCGATCAAGAAAGTGAATGGCCATGAGTGAGCAAGCCGTTAACGTACTTGGAACTGAATTGATGCCATGCTCTTATGACCCATTGACTGGATTTTTGAGGGATGGTTGCTGCAAGACTGACCATCAGGATCTTGGAAGTCATGTCATTTGCGCTCGCATCACGCAGGATTTTTTGGATTTCACTCTCAAGCAGGATAACGAAATGGTAACTAGGTCTGCAATTTAATTGACTGTTTTTTTTGAATTCTGTAATGCATCATCAAAAATAGCCACTGCGCGAGTCCATCCTGCTGAAGCACCACGAATTTTGTGGGGAAAACAGCTGATATAAAAACCACTGTTAGGCAAAACTTCTAAATTGTGAAGTTTTTCCAAATGGCAATAGCCAATGTTGCGCCCTGCTTTGTGACCTTCCCAAATCAAAGCCGCATTGCCCGTATCTGCATACTTTTTCGCAGTATGAACAAAGGGGGCATCCCAACTCCAAGCATCTGTACCGGTCAATCGTACGCCCCGCTCTAGCAAATACATGGTGGCTTCATAACCCATACCGCAACCGCAAGACACATAGTTGGGTTGACCATATTGCAAACCAGCCCTGGTGTTAACCACCACAATTTCCAAAGGGGACAAGGTATGACCAATGCGGCTTAGTTCTGCCTCTACTTCTGCCGCAGTAACCACATGACCGTCGGGTAAGTGACGGAAATCCAGCTTGACCGCAGGTTGGAAACACCATTCCAAGGGCACTTCGTCAATCGTGATGGCAGGTTTGGCTTGGCCACTGGCTTTATCCATGGTCGAATGGTAGTGGTAAGGCGCGTCTAAATGGGTACCGTTGTGGGTACATAGTTTGACAAACTCAACCGCCCAACCTTCACCATCAGGCAAATCATCTTTTTTCAATCCAGGGAAAAAAGGCTCAATTTGAGACACCGTGTTTTGATGGGATAAATACTCAATGCGCGGTGCATAAGCAGGTGGATCACTCACCACATCGTTTTCTAAGTAAATGGACAAATCAACAAATCGACGCGTCACAGTGAGGCCTTTCAACAAGTCAAAGTTTGATTTCTAGAAACCCCGAAATTGAGGCCTACGTTTCTCACGGAAAGCATTCACAGCTTCTTGATGATCCGCAGTTCTGCTTGACATTTCTTCGTAGGCAAGAGATGTATCCAATACAGTCTGCACCATATGCTTGAGGCCGATATTGACAGATGCCTTGGTCCAACGAATTGACTTTGCAGCGCCAGATACCAATCGGTTTACAAATTCATCTACTCGACCATCCAATTCTGAAGAAGGAACTGCATGATTGATAAGTCCTATTCGTGCTGCTTCTGATGCAGTCATCAAATCCCCTGTAAGCAAATACTCTTTTGCTCGGGCATAGCCAATCAACTGAGGCCAAATGACAGCGCCTCCGTCTCCAGCAACAAGTCCGACGCTGACATGGGGATCGCCAATTTTGGCAGAGTCACTTGCAAAAATCACATCGCAAAAAAGAGCGATGGTGGCACCTAAGCCAGTGGCATGGCCGTTGACTTTGGCAATGATGGGCTTTTGACAGTCCAAAAGCGAATAAATAATACGCCTCCCCTCTCTGGCCGTTTTTTCAAACGAGTTGGGAATATCAATCATTTTTTGCATCCAATCAATATCACCCCCCGCAGAAAATGCCCTCCCTGCGCCAGTCAACACAATGACTTCACTGTCTGGGTCGTTGGCAATATCGGAAAAAAGACAGGCCAACTCGCCATGCATTTCCTCGTCCACTGCATTCAATTTATCGGGACGGTTCAAAGTCACCTGCAAGACTTTTCCTTGTCTCTCGAAATTGATTGATTGGTATTGATCAAAATACATAGTGATATCGAATGAGGTAGCGCACGTCAATGGGCTATTTCAAATAAACCTGCTGCACCCATGCCTCCACCTACACACATGGTGACGACAACGTATTTCACGCCACGGCGTTTGCCTTCAATCAGCGCATGACCAACCAAACGTGAACCGGTCATGCCATAGGGGTGACCAATAGAGATACTGCCACCATTGACGTTGTAAATATCTGGGTTGATACCCAATTGATCGCGACAATAAATGGCTTGACACGCAAACGCTTCATTCAATTCCCACAGACCAATATCGTCCACTTTCAATCCGTGTTGTTTGAGCAATTTAGGCACTGCGTAGATGGGGCCAATGCCCATTTCTTCGGGCGCACAACCAGCGACAGACATGCCCCGATAAATACCCAATGGCTGTAAACCTCGACGCTGGGCCATGTTTGCTTCCATGACCACGCAGGCACTGGCACCGTCAGACAACTGACTGGCGTTACCCGCTGTGATCACGCCACCTTCAATCACTGGTTTCAATGAAGTCAGTCCCTCCAACACCGTGTCTGGTCGGTTGCTCTCGTCTTTGTCAAGAACCACGTCTTTCAAACTGATGGCACCGGTGGATTTGTCTGCAACCGCCATCTGTGTGGCAAAGCTTACGATTTCTTGGTTGAATCGACCTGTTTGTTGGGCTTGTGCAGTGCGTTGTTGTGATTGCAGTGCATATAAGTCTTGTGCTTCTCGGCTGACACCATATTTCTTGGCTACAAACTCAGCAGTCATCAACATGGGCATGTAGACATGCGGAACCCGTTGTTCCAGTTGTGCATCTTTTCCAGCCATGGCACTGTCAAAGTAGGCTTTTTGTTCTGCCGTGATATTTTCTTGACCACCGGCCACCACCACATCCATGCCATCGACCATCACTTGCTTGGCAGCAGTGGCAATCGCCATCAAACCTGATGCGCATTGGCGGTCCATGGTTTGACCAGGTGCTGTTACAGGTAAACCGGCTGCCAAGGCCGCATTGCGTGCCAAGTTCATGCCGGCGGTACCGCTGGTAAGCACGGTACCCATGACTACGTCTTCAACTTCGCCACCCTCAATGCCAGCGCGTTGCACGGCTTGTGCAATCACGTGACCCAGCATGCTTGGTGACTTGCTGTGGTTCAAAGAACCTTTGAAGGCACGGCCAATACCAGTGCGGGCGGTTGATACGATGACGGCTTCTCTCATAGGGACTGCTCCAATTTGAATTTGACAATATCAGTGCCCGCTACCCAAATAGGCGGCGATCACTGCGGGGTCGTTTTGTATATCTTGGGGTTGTCCTTCAGCGATTTTTTGACCGAAGTCGAGAACCACAATCTTGTTGGACAAATCCATCACCACAGGAATGTCGTGTTCCACGATCAAAAAACTAACACCCATGGTTTGGCGAACTTTTTGAATCAACGCTGACATGTCGGTCTTCTCGGTACTGCTCATCCCTGCCATAGGCTCATCGAGCAAAACCAATTCTGACTTTTGCATCAGGGCGCGGGCAAATTCCACTTGTTTTTGGCGGCCATAACTCAACTCAGAAGGCAAAACATGCGCAATGTCGTCCATCCCCAAAAATGAAAGTACCTCCATCGCCGCTGCTTGAGCTGTGCGTTCCTCATGTTGCGCTTGCGAGGTGGAAAAAACGCCTTGAAGCAAACCAGAGGAACCTTGCAAATAAGCACCAGTCATCAGGTTTTCCATCACTGTGAGTCCACCAAACAAGGCCAGGTTTTGAAAAGTGCGTGCAATACCGCTTCGGGCAATTTGGTGTGCAGGCAAACCAGTGATGTTTTTGCTCTTGAAATGCACCTGACCTGAGGTGGGTGTGTACATACCCGTGATGCAATTGAACAAAGTGGTTTTGCCTGCACCGTTGGGACCAATCAAGGCGGTGATATCACCTTGCATCAATGAAAACGACACTTCGTTGAGTGCAGCGATGCCGCCAAAACGCATCACCATATTCGACATGGTCAGCAGGGGCTTGCTCATGCGGTTCCCTTCACTGTCTTGTCTTCTCCCAAGTAGGAGGGTTTCATCTCGGGGCTGGCAGCTACCTCTTGTGCGCTACCAGACAAAACCACGCGACCCTGCTGAAGCAAATAGGCTGACTGAGCAAATGACAATGCCAAGTTCGCGTTTTGCTCAACCACCAACATGGCAGTTCCCAAGGTTTCACCAATGACACGCAGTTGTTTGTAAATTTCAATCACGATCAGAGGCGCCAAGCCCAAGGACAACTCATCAACCAACAAAAGCTTTGGCTTGGAAATCATGGCGCGACCCAAGGCCAGCATTTGCTGCTCTCCACCCGACATCCAACCTGCTGCTTGACTACGCCTCTCCAATAATCGGGGAAAGAGATGGTAGACCGCATCCAAACCATCTTTGATTTGAGAGCGCGGTAATACTGCCGCACCCACCAACAGGTTGTCTTCCACACTCAGCTGTTTGAACACCAAACGACCCTCAGGCACCTGTCCCATGCCCATTCGAACCAATCGATGCGCTGGCATTCCAGATACCAATTGCCCCAACATATGTACTTGACCACCACTAATCTGACCATGGTGCAGATCCAGCAACCCAGTGACAGCACGAATCAAAGTCGATTTGCCTGCGCCATTGGCACCCAACAATGCCACGATCCCACCTTGTGGAACCTGCATGCTTACATCCTCTAGCGCAAACCCTTTACGGTTGTAGGCCACGCTCAAATGCTGTATGTCCAGCACAGTGCTCATGCTGCGTTCCTCCATGCTGTCCACCGGTTTTTCAAACGGATGCTCAAGCCAGCCACACCACCTGGGGCAAAAATCAGGAACACAATCACCAGCAAACTGAAAATCAATTGCACCAACTGGGCCCGGTTTTCAACCAACAGCTTGTTGAGGAATTCATTGTTAGAACCGGAATCAGGCGACAGGCCGCCAATGATTGACGGCAACAGCAACCAGATCGCTGCACCTACCAAAGAGCCAGACAATGAGCCCATACCTCCAATAATGATCATGGCAATAAACTGAATCGCAAAGTTGATATTGAAGGCTTCAGAAGTGACGTTGGACAAGTAGTAGGCAAACAAAGCACCAGCCAAAGAAGCGATGGCTGAACTCAATCCAAAAGCTTTCAATCGTAAGAAGCGAACATCCACACCCATGGCTGTGGCAGCCAATTCATGGTCTCGCATGGCCAACATGGCACGGCCTTCGCGACTTTTCAGACTGGCTCTCAAGCCCATGAAGACCAATATCACCAAGGGTAGTAGCAAGACATACCAACGCACAGGCGTATTGATTTCAAAAGAGCCAATACGAGGCGTGGCATAAGGAATGCCCACCACATCAAAGTATTTGAATTGGTATTCCAAAAACACGTAGGTGACCACATAGTGGACAGCCAATGTGGACAGCACAAAATACAAACCACGCACACGCAATGATGGCAAACCTGCCAAGGTCCCAACCAAAGCACCTGCCAGAGCGGCAGCCAATAAAACCAGCGGGAATGGCAGGCCGAGTTGGTTGTCAAATATCGCAGTCGCCATGGCGCCTGTCGCAAAAAACGCAGCATGACCAATCGAGATGAGTCCAGCACAACCGGTGAGGTAATTCAAGGACAACGCGCCCAGCATAGAGATGAGCATGAGATTGATTTGGGTCAATCCCAGATTCAATAACTGCGTGTTTGTTAAAGGAATGCCAAACAATGCGCGCTCGGTCATCACAGTTGGCAGGTACGCCAAGACAGCGCCCCACAATACGAGCCATAGCCATGCACGGTTACTTTGGGGTGTGTTGACAGTTTTGGCCATACGCGTCAAACCCGACCGAGTTCACGTTGCCCAAACAAGCCCCAAGGTCTTACCAAGAGAATGAGTAACAGCAAGACATAAATCACAACATCGCTGGACTTGGGTGAGATGTACGTTGAGGCCATTTGTTCAATAATGCCCACCAGCAGTCCACCCACAATGGCACCCGGAATGCTTTGCATGCCACCAATCACCACGGCGGGCAAGGCCAATAAACCAATACCTTCTAATTCAGTGGATGCGATCTGTAATTGCCCTAAAAATAAACCACCCACAGCTGCCAATGCGCACCCAATGGCCCACGCCAAGCGGTTCATGGTGTTCACATTGACGCCGGAAACCACCGCAGCCTCATGGTTATCGGCCGAGGCACGCATCAATAAGCCCACCGATGTGAATCTGAAAAACAATCCAAACCCGGCCATGCACACCCAACTGACCAAAGCTGCAGTCAGGTGCAAATAAGAGATACGAACGCTGCCTAACATCAGCACCCCAGTGGGCAGTGGTGTGGTGAGTGAGCGGCCTTGTGGTCCAAAAACGATTTCGATAAACGACCGCAATGCAATCGACAAAGCTATCGTCAGCATGATGACTGACAACATGGGTCGACCGGACAAGGGCTGGATCAACACCATGTGAATCAAGACACCCAACAAAGCGGCCCCCCCCACGATGAAGAGAATCGCCAAATGAAACGGCAGTTGCAAGATAGACATGGCGGTGACGGCAAAATAGGCGCCACACACCACAAACATACCCTGGGCAAAATTGAATACATCTGTGGCTTTGAAAATCACAGCAAAACCCAGAGCCACGAGGCCATAAATACTGCCTAAGGCTAAGCCACTGAAAAAGACTTGTTCAAACATGGTGATATCTCTGGGTTTCGCGTGAAATCAACGCGTGTATTTTTCGTAATCAGCAAACTCTCCATAGGCTTTGAATTTGTTTGCAGCAAAGTCATACCCAAACAATTTGAATACGACTGGGCCCGTGTTGTTGGTTGGGGTGTAGGTGATGGGCGCAGTAAGGCCTTGGGTATTGACAGTAAATCCCTTAGAGAGACTTTCTATCAGGCGTGCCCGAGTTGGGTTAGCACCCAATTTTGCCAAGGCCTCAGTGGCCATTTGGCCAGTGATCCAACCTGCTACGTAATTGATGTCATGCTTCATCTCGCTGCGACCAATACTGTCTGCATATTGTGAAAGGGCTTTATTGCCTGGTGTTTGATCAGCACCTCCAGGGGTAAAGCAACTGATGAATTTGTAATTGGAAGCAGTTGTTTCACCCATGCTTTGGAACATCTGAGGTGCACCCAAATAAGTGATGCCAAAGGTGGGGATATTCAAACCATATTGCGCCAGTCCCTTCATCGTGAGAATAGCCGTGTTTGAGACGCCATAAACCGTGATCAAGTCGGGCTTAAGGTTCATGATCTCTAAAATTTGAGGCGTCATATCGACCGCCGTGACTTTCACGGTCAAGTGCGTAGCGGTTCCACCAAACTTACTTACCGCTTCAGCCACATAGTCGTGGTATTCCTTGCCGCCAGCGGTTTCAATGGCTACAGTCACAACCTTGGGCGCTTTGAGTTTGAGTTTGTCCACGTGGTAGCCCACACCGGCTTGCGCCATTTGTTTGTAACCGCAAAATCCGTTGTAGACCATGGATGTCACCGGTTCCGATAAAGCTTTTGTGGCCGTATAAGTGCCCACAATAGGCACCTTGCCTGCTTTGATGGAAGGGGCCAGCGCCACTTGCGAAACTGAACTACCCATGCCTGAAATAGCAATCACTGGCGTTTGACTCACAAGCTTTTCAAAAGCAATTTTGTCAGTGGCTGGGTTGAAGCGATTGTCTTCTGCCAAGACATTGATTTTTCGACCATTGATGCCACCAGCCTCATTGATTTTTCGCATGTAATCGCGAAAGCCATTGACCCAAATGCCTTGCGAGGCGGAGGTCGGACCGCTCATGTCCATCAACACCCCCCAGTCAATACGGTCTTTGTAGACACCGTCTTGCGGCGTCTCTTGTCCCCATGCACTCAAACTGCACAACGCAGCGACCAGCAGAAATCTGCAACTTTTGGCTTGGATGGTAGGTATATGGTTTAGAACAGTCATGTCGTCTCCTGTAGGTGATGTCTAGTGGGCGGTCGCGGCAACTGGCGTTTTCGAAGAACGCCTTTGAATCAGGTGAAGCGACTGCCCCACCAAACTGAATATCTGTTGTGTCAGCACATTGGCCATGGGTATCAGACGACCTTGGCTCAATACACCGTGCATTTGATCATTGCAATGGATGGTAGTCACGTGGACACCCGCCTCATTCAAGCGATGGGCATAAGCAAGGCCTTCATCGCACAGTGGATCATGCGCTACGGTGAACACCAAAGCAGGTGCGACACCCGCTAAGGAAGGCGTCAATAACGGAGAAGCCTTCCATTTGCTACGGTCTGCTGCATGAGGCGTGTAGTGCTGTATGAAGTAATGCATGGTGGAGGCTGTCAGCGGCAGACCATTGATAACGCGGGCATACGATGGTTGGCTGCAAGTCAGATCGGTCACTGGGTAGAGCAATGCTTGAAAGCAAACAGCAGGCAATTCACCATCACGTGCCATCAAGGCCAACACTGCTGCAAGATTTCCGCCTGCACTGTCACCGCCCAAGGCCAAAGCGAGTCGGTCAATGTGAAGTTCATCCGCATGCGCTACCACCCATTTCAAGGCAGCACCGGCATCTTGCAAACCCGCAGGAAATGGATGTTCAGGTGCCAATCGGTAATCCACCGCCACCACACAAATACCCGCGATGTTAGCCAATTGGCGACACATCCGGTCATGGCTGTCTAAATTACCAATCACCCAACCCCCACCATGGATGAACAACATACAAGGAAGTATTTGTTGGTCAGCAATTCCAAAGGGTCGGTATACCCTCAGGGCTAACGGCACTTCAGCCTTAATAACCAAATCACGCACCGAGGCCACTTCGCCGCCAGGCGTTTGCATGATGCTCCAACTTGCAGCATAGGCTTTACGCGCTTGTGCAGGTGTGAGCAGCTCAAACGGCGGGTAGCCTGCTTCCTTTGCACGCGCCAACAAATCTGCGGCATCACAGTCAAGCGGGGTTAGCGACAGATTCATCATGTCCCTGTCCAGACTGGTGGGCGTTTTTCGCTGAAGGCCTGGGCTCCTTCACGCGCATCATTGGAATGAATGATGTTCTCGAGCAATGCATTTTGATGCTGCCAACGCTTCTCGGCAGGCCAGTGCAAAGACTCGGCCACCACCTGCTTGCTGATTTGGACAGCAAGCGGTGCGTTGGCAGCAATTTTGTGGGCCAACACTTTGGCAGTTGCCAACGCTTCACCCGGCTCCACGAGCTGATTCACCAAACCCCATTGCCTTGCTTCAGCAGCAGACATTAAGTCGCCGGTCAGGGCATATTGCATGGCTATTTGACGAGGAATGCGCTGGGGCAAACGCATCAGCCCACCCGATCCAGCCATCAAGCCACGCTTGACTTCCGGCAAACCAAACTGCGCGTTACTGGCAGCCACCATCAAATCACAGGCCAATGCAATTTCGAAACCCCCTGCCAAAGCATAGCCTTCAACGGCTGCGATCATCGGTTTGCGTGGCGGCGTCTCGATCATGCCAGCCAAACCTCGGCCAGGCAATTCAACACGCTCACCGCGTAAAAAAGCCTTCAAATCCATGCCCGAGCAAAAATGCGCACCCGCCCCCGTGAGGATGCCTAAGGTCAATTGCTTGTCACCATCGAGTTCATCCATCGCTTGCGCAATGGCCTCGGAAGTGGCGCGGTCGATGGCATTGCGCATCTCGGGGCGACAAATGGTGATGACCAACACATGGCCTTCGCGCTCGATGGTGATGGTTTTACTCATGACATCACAGCCTGTTGTAAACGTGCTTTCAAACCACTGCGGTCACGAATGATGCGACCCGCAACCACCTGCCCATCCTGCACACATAACAAACCGTTGACATTGAGCACCCAACTTTTAGGTGAAGATTCAAGGCCAGCTAAACCGCCTAAGTACCGTCCTGTTTGACGGGCATGAAAAGCCACATCCTCACCAGATGAAAACAGTTCAGTGAATTCGACAGCATCCACCTTGAATTCAAGTGGCACACCCGTGATGTGCTCATCGTCGCAACGAACAGCCTTAGAGGTGATAGGCCAAGACTGAGAAAGCCATTGGTGCACCACCATTTCAGCCACAGAGTTGGACGCCAATGGCACAGAATCCCAAGGACTGACAGCAGGCGCTTCTAAAGGATCACAAACACCAGATTTGAGTTGACGTTGCCGCGTCATGTAGTCTTCTTGTGCGATGCATCCAGTAAGCTGCTGACCATTGCTTCGGTAAATGCCCACGCCTGACCACACCGCCAAGCGTCCTTTGGTTGCACCGTGCTCGCTAAAATAAACAGCCACCCGATCATATGTACTGATCACTTGGTGCACGGTCATACCCATACCGGGAAAAGCCTGCATTTGTTGGTCAACGGCTGGCAACCATTGATCATCTCGGCCTGCAAACACGTGATCGCCAATTTCCAAGGCATAGCTGGGTACGATGAACTCATGGGCCACAGAACGATCATGGCTATTGAAATAATCCACCACCCAACGTCGCAACAGCTGAACTGGGGTTTGATCAGGCCAGGGTGCTTGGCTCATTAGCCCTTCCCCCCATGGGATAAACGCAATTCACGTTTGAGTAATTTGCCTGAGGCGTTGCGTGGCAAGGTATCAGTGAACAACACCGAACTGGGGCATTTGTAATGCGCCAAACGTTCACGGGTGTAAGCGATAAGCTCAACTTCTGTGGCTTGCAAGCCTGGTCGCAGCACCACCACAGCGCGTGGGGTCTCTCCCCATTTGTCGTGGGGCACACCAATGACGGCCACTTCTGAAATAGCTGCATGACCATTGAGCACGTTTTCAATCTCGGCAGGATAAATATTTTCACCGCCAGAAATAATCAAATCTTTATAACGATCGAATAAATAAACATAACCTTCAGCATCTAAGTAGGCTGCATCCCCGGTGCGTAACCAACCATCTGGTTTCAATGTCTCAGAGGTTTCAGCTGGTTTGCGCCAGTAGCCGCTCATCAGCATGTCGGATTGAATCCAAATCTCACCTACATTGCCCACAGGCACATCTTGCTGGGTCGCTGGGTCGACGACACGCAATTGCACCCACTCAACTGCGCGTCCCACCGACTGGAGCAACTTGGCACGCGGTCCCTCGGGTTCATGATCTGCAGGTGGTAGCTGAACCACGGTCCCCGAAGTTTCCGTCATGCCGTAAGCCTGAATGAATTCACAACTCAGCTTGTCCATAGCGCGACGCAACAACACATCGCCCATGGGAGCTGCACCATACATGAGCAACTTGAAACTTGAAAAATCAGCTTGTTGTATGCCAGGCGCTTCCAACAAAGCCCGAACAACTGTGGGAACCAAGAAAGCATGCGTAACGCGGTATTGCGCGATCAATTGGATAATGTGTTCGGTATTTACTTCGCGCATCAACACCGTGTGTCCCCCCACCGTCAGGGCACTGGTGCCATAACCACAACCACCAATATGAAACATTGGCATGGCTACAAGATTGACACAGTCAGGTCCCATGCCCCATAGCGCGCCCAATCTCGGGGTATAGGACATTCCCCGGTTGGTCAGCATCACACCTTTAGGCAACCCAGTGGTTCCTGAGGTGTAAAGCAACAATGCGACCTCATCAGGCGCGCTCTGATGGCCGGGGTCAGCGTCACTGGCTGACATACGCCATTGCTGATAGTCTTGACCCAAGGTGATAACTTTCCGCACACTTAATTCTTGCAGCGTTTTGGGCGTCAACAAGTGCGTTTCACCAGCCGAGGTGATGATGACTGTGGGCATGGCATCTGCCAAGATGCTTTCAATTTCTGCAGACGCCAATCGCCAATTCAGACCTGTGAGAATAGCTCCAATTTTGTTGCAAGCGAATAAGAGTTCAAAACACTCGGCACAGTTTTTGGTAAGCAAGGCCACACGATCACCAACACCCACACCTGCTGCTTTCAATGCATTAGCAGTTTGAGAACTGCGCGCATTCAGCTGAGCGAATGTCCATGTCTCGCCATCAAAAGTCAAGGCAGGCGCATCTGGCCGATCATTGGCAAGTTGACGAAGAATATGGGCGTAGCTCTGGCTCATTTGAATCAATAGCTTTTGGGCAAACCCAGGCTATGGGTTGATACGAAATTCAAAATCATTTCTCGACTCACAGGTGCTGTTTTGTGCAAACGCGCAATAAACCATAAATCGGCCAAACCATATTCAATGGCCAATCCATTGCCACCATGTATTTGAATCGCTTGGTCCAAAGCTTCTAGCGAAGCATCAGCAGCTGCAAACTTGGCCATGTTGGCCACTTCACCGGCGTCCGGCGAACCAGCATCAGACAAAGCGGCTGCACGCGCAGTCATCAAGCGCGCTTGCTGCACAGCGACATAGGCCTTGGCCAAAGGGTGGGCGATACCTTGATGCGCACCAATTGGCACGCTCCAAACCGAGCGGTCTTTGGCTTGCTGGGCGCCTTTTTCAATGGCGAAACGCGAAATGCCATTGTTGATGGCTGCCGCACAAACACGCTCGGGGTTCAGACCGGCAAACACCTGACGCAAGCCCTGCCCTTCTTGGCCCACCAAACACTCAGGGCCTAGGTGTACATTGTCAAAAAACATGGTGAATGAGGTTTCAGGCACATGCAGAGCGGTTTCAATCGGGGTGCGGGTGATGCCAGGTGCATTGGCAGGAATGATGAACAAAGACAACTGATGACGGCCTTGCGCATCTACCATGTCACTTCGGCACACCACCATGATGGCGTCGGCCTCGTCAACACCCGAGGTCCAGTACTTGGTACCGTTGAGCAACCAACCATCACCGTTTTTGCGTGCTGTGGTGGTGACCTTGTGGGTATTGGTGCCGGCATTCGGTTCGGTAATGGCAAAGGACATGCGTTTCTTACCTGAGGCCAGGCCTGGTAACCATTCATTTTTCAATGCCTCACTGCAATGCGCTTGAATGATGGGTGCACAAATAGAGCCGATCACCAAAGACAACATAGGGCAACCTTGGGCAGCCGCTTCTTCAACGATGACGTTGTAGTCAGCCAATCCGCTGCCACCGCCACCATACTCCTCTGAAATATGGACACCCAAAAAACCGGCCTCGCCCATGGCGTTCCAAAGCTCGACAGGTTTGGCATCACGCTTGACCACGTCTTGAAAATAACTGCGCCCGAAACTGCCTACCAGTTTGGCCACGCTGTCGCGCAACATAGGGTGGTGATCAGCTGTATCAACCAATGTAGAACCAAAGATATTTGACATGTGTGTGCTTTTACAAAAATGAATCAGTGGTTTTGCGGCCAAGCAAAAAAACCTTGTCCTGTTTTTTGACCTAAGTGTCCTTTGGTCACCATCTCTTCCAAGATACGAGGAGGTGCATAGCGTGGCCCAAGGGCTTGACTGAGGTGTCGGGCAATGTCCAAGCGAACATCTAAACCCACGATATCGCTCAATCGCAATGGGCCTATTGGGTGGCGGTAGGCCGTGACCAAGGCATGGTCAATGTCTTCGGCGGTGGCCACCCCATCTTCCAGCATACGCATGGCTTCGAGCGAGGCAATCAGGTCTAGTCGGCTGGTAGCGAAACCAGGGACATCTCGCACGGTGATGGTGGTTTTTCCTGTACTTTGGGCAAACTCACGAGCCATGACCAAGGCCGCTTCACTGGTTTGGTTTCCGCGAATCAGCTCGACCATGGGCAAAGACCACACAGGATTGAAAAAATGCATACCCAAAAAACTGCTGGGATCGATGACCGATTTGGCCAGTTCACTGATGGACAACGCACTGGTGTTAGTAGCCACCAAACGTGGTTGTCGCTGCGCAACATCAGCCAGCACCTTGGTCTTCAAATCCAAACGCTCAGGAATAGACTCAATCACCAAATCTAAGAAACGCGGCAAGTCTTGAATAGACGCCAAACACTGTACCCCTTCGCAAACGTATTGGGCTTGCGAAGGGGTCAATTTCCCGCGCTTTAACCCAGCCTCAACAGCCGTTTGCAATATCTTTTGCATGTTTTTTGCACGTTGCCCATCAGGCTCAACCACATACACTTGCCAGCCAGCGACAGCGAAAACATAGGCAATACCCACACCCATGGTGCCACCACCGATCACTGCCATGTTTTGTGGGATGCGTTGATTCATTTGTTACTCTTGGTTTTGCGGGATTTTTTGGCACGTACCATGGCCAGAACCATGGAAGCCATGTAGGACACCACCTCTTCCAAACTCAAACGACCATTGGCGCGAAACCAGACTGGCGCCCACCCAACAATTCCACCAATGGCCAAAGCAGTCAGTTGCACGTCATCGACTTGAAATTCGCCCGCAGCCACGCCTTGATTCACAAGCTCGACCAAACGCCGATCAAAATCACGTCTCAGGGCATTGATGGCATTACGGTCTTTTTGAGCGAGTTCTTTCTCTTCACGGCTGTAAATCATCGCGTGTGGTTGATGAGTCAATACAGCTGTTAAAAAATCACTAACTACGGTTTCCAAACGCTGAGTAACCGAGGTGTCTTGGGCCATGACACGGTTCAACGACTCGTGCGCCAAGGTGATGGCGCGAGAGCAAATTTCTGCCAACAAATCGTTCTTTGAATCAAAATGGGCATAGATCACAGGCTTGGTCACTTGGAGTTCGCTGGCGACTTGGTCCAAGGTGGTTTTGCTATAACCTTGTTTGTAGAACAAGTCCACAGCAGCGGCAACTATGCGTTCACGTTTGAGATGAGAAATGGCTTCGCGCATGGCTTCAGGTTGTATCAAGGCGTTTGTCGTCAATGGTCAAACTTTTTCAACTGAGCTGGCTTGGCTAGCAAAGCTAAAACCAGAGTAACCTTCGGCAGCAATCTTGTGCAAGATGCGTCGATATCCCCTTACACCCCCTGAATAAGGCATGAATACACGGGGTTTTCCCTTGACCTCTGCCCCGTTGTAATAAGAATCTGTACTCAAGTACAAAGTTTCCTTGACGCGCTCGTTAATGTGATGTCCCCATTCTTTTTCAGCATCGGATTGAACTTCAAATACTACTTGCTTGTTGGCTTTCATATGCTCGATAAATGCGGCCATCCAATCAATTTGTTCTTCGGTGGAAACCATCACATTGCTGAGGAGCGAAGGACTGCCTGGGCCAACAACAATGAACATATTGGGAAAGTCGGAAACGCCAACACCCAAGTGGGTCACGGGTCCATCAGACCATTTTTTCTTCAAAGTCATACCGTTGCGGCCGATGATGTCTGGCTTGAAGAGTGACCCTGTGAACACATCAAAGCCAGTTGCGAAGATGATCATATCCAATTCATGTAATTTGGTTGTGGTACGAATACCATCCGATGTGAATTCAACAATGGGCGACTCACGCACATCAGCCAATTCAACGTTGTCACGGTTGAATGCTTGAAAGTAACCGCTGTCAACTGATGGACGTCGCGCCGCAAAAGCATGGTTTTTGGGAAGCAACTTGTCGCGCACTATTGGGTCATTAACTACACCCGCTATCTTGCGACGTATGAAATCCGCAGCGGTATCGTTGGCTTGCTTATTCAGCAAAATGTCGTAGTAAGTCAGGGCAAAACCAAAACCCAATCGATTCCATGAGGCTTCATAGGCTTTTTCGCGTTCTTCTGGAGAGACATCCAAGGCCGATGTTTTGTTGGGCATGAAGCCCAAACCCGTTGCGGAGTTCCATGCACGCTCACGACGCTCGCGGTACTTGGCTTTTACCTGGACATCTTCTTCATCGGTCAATGGCGCGTTGGCAGCAGGAATGCTGTAGTTGGCAGTTCGTTGAAACACCGTCAAATGTTTGGCTTGCTTGGCAATCACTGGTGTCATTTGCATGCCAGATGAACCGGTGCCTATGATGCCTACCCGTTTCCCCGCATAAATGACTTCATGCTTGGGCCACATGCCGCTGTGAATCACTTCACCTTGGTATTCAGACAAGCCAGGGTAGCTGGGTGACTTGGTGGTGGACAACTGCCCCACGCACATCAATAAAAATTGTGATTGAAACGTTTCCCCGTCTTCGGTTTTGATGGTCCACCGAGCCAGCGATTCATCATAGGTAGCGCTCTTCATGCGGGTGTTGAATTGAATGTCACGCCGCAAATCAAAGCGCTCCACCACATGGTTGATGTAGCGCAAGATTTCCGGTTGTGTAGCGTAACGCTCTGTCCAGCGCCATTCTTGCTCGAGTTCGGGTGAAAAACTGTAAGAATAGTCATAGCTTTCAACGTCACAACGGGCACCGGGGTAACCGTTGTGGTACCAAACGCCCCCCACATCTTCACTGGCTTCAATGACTTTGACTTTATATCCCAGACCTCTGAATCTGTACAAAGCACGAAGCCCTGCAAAACCCGCACCAATCACCAATACATCTGCTGTTTGCATCTCTAACCTTTAAAGCGACAAAATATCACGCGTCTCACGCATGTAAAGCATGCCTGAACTGACATCTTCGACTGTGACCTCGTGTCTTACATAGCGTCGATCACGCTTGATGAACTTGTCAATCGCTTTTGCACTGATTCGAACTGTGGAACCAACCGGAATGGGTTCAAAAATTTCCGTGTCGTGGTAGGTGTGGATGGAACCAATCGCAAACGGCTTGGTGTGGTCAAATTGCACAGATAACACAAAATGAGATACCAACAAGGGTGGCACGATAGCGGCACCAAAGGGGGACTCACCAGGTATGTACCAGGTGTTCATGCGCCAACCTTCGTACCACGGGTTGTAATCTTCCACCGCGTCGGCATAAAGAATCACCAATTCTGGGGTAATGTGCAGTTCTCTTGCCAGCACATCGCCCACATTCACCATGTCCCAATAGGTTTGGCAAACCTCGTCCAAACTTTTGACGAAGTTGCGTGTTTGCTGGATCTGCATGTTGGTCATGGGACGCAAACTGTCTGTCCGAATATCTGATGTCATCTCGTTCCTTGTTTGTTCATGCTGGGGTAGAGTGCGAAGGCGTTAAACACCAACATCCACCTCGGTCCAGCCAATGGTCTTGGTCTGACCTGCTTCGTTGGAAGCCCAAAATTCAACCTTGAAGCGAAAACCAGCGCCTTTGGGTGTTTTTTCTTTCACCACGCCATACGTGGTGATAACTTCATTGGCCAATGTGGAGGCCACGTATTTGCAGACAAAGCGTGCGTTCTTGAAAAAATTTGCGCCGAAATAATTGACACACATTTCAGAGATGTAGGCAGAAGACATTTCACCAGTTTGAATGGGAGCCGCTAAGCCTGTTTGATGGGCATACACGGGGTCCCAGTGGTTTGGGTTGAAACGTCCCCACAATCGAGATCCCATCAGTTGGATAGCCGCCTTTTTTTTCACACCTTCCAATTCAAAACCAATCGGGGTATCGACGGTGATTAAGCCCTGGCTTTGAACGGTTTGATAAGGTTGATTCATGGTAAATCCTATTGAAAGAAATGTGTGTTTTCAAGCTTGGAAAGACAGACCTAAAGATTGCATGGCCATTCTCGAAAGCAAAAATTTACGTGCACGTCCAGACGGTGTAACAGGCACATCGAATACGCTGACAAACAGAACATGTTTAGGAACCTTGAATCGGGCTAAGCGTTCGTTACACAGGGACGCCAACTCTTGCGCATCACAAGTAGAGTTTTCTCGCAACACCACGAATGCCACGCCGATTTCACCCATTCGCTCATCAGGCACAGGTACGACGTAGGCTTGAAACACGGCAGGGTGAGACATCAGTACATCTTCTGCTTCGGTGGGCATGACCTGTTCACCACCGCAGCGATAGGACTCCTTCAGTCGCCCCACCAAGCTGATGTAATCATCTTCATCGATGCGCCCCAAGTCCCCTGTGTGTAACCAACCATCGCTGGTGAAAGCAGCGGCCGTTTCATCTGGCTTGTTGTAATAACCGCTTGTAACGCCAGGCCCTTTGGCTTGTAACTCGCCTACTTGTCCATATGACAGTTCATGACCAGTATCAGGATCGACAACGCGGTAAATCACCAATCGATTCCCGAGCGCAACATCTCCTGCTGGTCCAACGTCACGCAAGCGCCCGTTGGTATGTAGCCAACGGTCTTGCTTGTCAGTGGGTTGTGTCACTGTGCTGGATGCAGTCACCTCGGTCATGCCGTAACCCGTGGTGATTTCCTGTGGACGCAAGTAATCTAATATCTGCTGCCAAATCGTGGCAGGTGCGCGCCCGCCAGATGACAATACGGCTCTTAAACTGGGCACAGAATGGTGATGGATTTTTTGCTCATCAATCAGTGCCAAGGTCATTGCAGGGATCAACAAAATATCCGAGGCTTCATGAATTTCAATGGCTTCTAACGTTGCTTTGGCATCAAATTTGGTTTGGGGAATGATCGCGCCACCGACAAACATGCATGCCAGTAAACCCTCCACATAACCATAGACATGGTAAAGAGGTAGCGAGAACAAAATGCGTCGTGCATCTTCAAAACCACGGGCCCATGCACTGCCAAAAGCCGTGCGTAGCATCATGTCGTGGGTGAGGATCACGCCCTTGGGAAAACCTGTTGTACCAGAGGTGTAGATGATGTCGCAAGTAGCCTCAGCACCCGGGTGCTTTATGGGTGGCAAGCTCAAGCCCTCACCAAATTGACTGAGCAAAGTGCATCCTTTGAACCATGTGTCGGTGCTGGTTTCACCGGTGGTAAAGACGATCACATTCTTTAACTTGGGAAACACATGGCCACCACCCTGCGTTTGCCAACCAGGGACCAATTCATCCAAGTAGTGCCAATACGGCATGCTTCTGAAACTGTCCATGGTGATGAGCATGACCGCGTCGGACTGTTTAAGCACATAGCCCAGTTCATCGCGTTTATTCAAAAAATTGACGGGAACAGCTACCGCCCCCACCATGGCGATCGCAAACTTAACGGCCACAAATTCGGGGAAATTGGCCATCAACAAGGCCACATGGTCGCCTGTTTTGACCCCTTTCTTCACCAAGCCAGCTGCCAACTGCACAGACCACTCATACATCTGCGCATAGGTCCAAGATTGGTGATCGGTGATGACAAAAACTCGGTCGGGATAGTCTTTAGCGTTCTTGGCCAGTAACCCATCCAAGGTAAGTGGCTGCCATACCGGAAATTGTTGACGCAGCATCGCCTGTCTTTCGCTAAGCGAAGGCCAATCGGGTTTGCTGAGGCTTGTTGTCAAAAGATTTCTCTGCTAAAGTTACTGAAGAGTATTATTATCTACCTGCAAGAATTTTTGAATCTAAGGGTTTTCCCTTTAAGAGGTTTCAAAGCATCACGCAGGTTTTTTGAATAAACCAAAGGTTGACAATGAAGATTGATTTTTCCGGTCAGGTTGCTGTGGTCACTGGCGCAGGCGGCGGCATTGGTCGCGCAGTTGCTTTGGCATTGAGTGAAATTGGTGCCAAGGTGTTACTGGTAGATCTGGCTCAAGACGCCGGACACCAAACACAAGCGCTGATTGAACGCACGGGTAAGCAAGCTCTATTTGTGAAAGCCAATGTCAGTGAACCTGAACAAGTACAACACTATGTCAACACGGCCATGCAAACATGGGGACGGATTGATATCTTCATGAATAATGCTGCATGGCAAGGTGAAATTCATTCCTTGATTGACTATCCCGTCGATGTGTTTGACAAGGTCATGAACATCAATGTGCGTGGCGTTTTCTTGGGCATGAAATATGTATTGCCCATCATGCTTGCGCAAGGCAAAGGCGTCGTTGTCAATACTGCATCACTCGGATCTTTTTTGGCCACACGAAAACTAGGCCCCTATACCGCAAGCAAACACGCCGTGATGGGGTTGACCAAAACTGCAGCCTTGGAAGTTGCACGCAAAGGGATACGCGTTAATGCAGTCTGCCCTGGCCCTGTAGATACAGATATGTTGCGGGACATCGAGGCATCACAAGCCAGTGGATCGGCTGAACAATTGCGGGCACAACGAACAGCCTCAATACCGGATGGAAGATACGCTGAACCCTCTGAAGTAGCCAATTTAATGGTCTATTTGGCTTCAGACTTATCAAGTCACATCACAGGACAAGGTATTCAAATCAATGGTGGCAGTCATTATTGAGGATATTCTCAAATTACCAATTTGAACAATTTCATTTTCATGCACGCGCAAGGAAGTCGATCTATAAAGCCTGCAGGTTCATTACGAATAAGGAAGTCGAACTTTTCCTTTA
>Ga0214919_10004068_pt1 | contig 21543 bp, 23 predicted proteins | sample LL1503_MetaG_FD_177994 | JGI IMG/M metagenome (GOLD analysis project Ga0214919, IMG submission 177994) | Freshwater microbial communities from Lake Lanier, Atlanta, Georgia, United States - LL-1503 | ecosystem: Environmental > Aquatic > Freshwater > Lake | place: USA: Georgia | collected... | reverse complement strand
TAATTTATATATTTGTATTATGCAAATTTTTGTAAAAACACTTACAGGAAAAACTATTACATTGGAAGTGGAGCCGTCTGATTCCATCGATAATATTAAAGCCAAAATTCAAGATAAAGAAGGTATACCTCCCGATCAACAGCGACTAATTTTTGCAGGAAAACAACTTGAAGATGGGAGAACATTAAACGATTATAATATTCAAAAAGAGAGTACTCTTCATCTTGTATTACGACTACGAGGAGGATGCTATTTTTAGTATTGCTTTAAATATTTTATATTTTATATATAATTTATAATATATATAATATATATATTATAAAATAATGGATCATAAGGATGAGGATGAGGATGAGGATGAGGATGAGGATAAAGTTATACGAAGACAATATTATAGCACACGTAGAGATGAACGATCACCATCACAATCACGATCGCGATCACAATCATTATCACCTGCACATCCCCGATATGTTAAGAGTAAACGTGATCAACAAGCTGATTTTTTAAAAAATCAAAAAAAGATGAATCAAAAAAAGATGATACAACCATATTTTGAGGATTTATGTGATAGTTTTAGCGCTGAATTATTACGTAAATATAATAGCGGTGCATTAATTAATTATGATTTAATAAAAACCGAAACATACAATTTTTATTTAGAGTATGCTAGAACCAATGCAACCGCTATTGTAACAGATCTATTACGTCGTTTACCTACATCAGATCATAGTACGTTATTAAAAGCCAAAGCAAAAGCAGTTGGTTTTCTAATAAATAATGATTGTGCAGACATTAAAGTACAATTACAATATAAAGATGTAGAAGATTTAGTAAGACAGATCCAAAATATATTTGAAACTGAATTACAAAAGCAAAAAGATGAAAAAAAGCAAAAAGATGAAAAACAAACAGACGCACTTTCGGAAATGTTAGCATCTTCTAGTATACGAACTGCTAATATTGCAAAAGGTAATAAGACTTATTACACTAATAAAAAGACATATAGACGTAAGAAAAATACTTATAATAGTCGTAATAAAAAACCAAAAAACAAAAAACCAAAAAACAAAAAAACGTATCGTCGTCGTAATAAGAAGCAATAACCAAAATTTTTTATCGTAGAAAAAATTGATTATTATTTTAATATTAAATTAATATAAACACACAAAAGATAATAATCAATTAACAGGTGCACGACACAAAGGGCAAGGAAGAGACGTCTTGTCGCAATTTTCTTTGCGTTCTAAGAACGCACGCTTACAATTAGTCAAACAATCGTTATGATATATATGTCCGCACACAGTTTTAACACGCACAGGATTTTCTAAATTATTATCCAAGCATATAGAGCAAGTCCAACCTTCTTCGTGCTTAATATCGATTGCTAATACTTCCAATGACATAAAATCCATATTGTTATTGCTCATACGAACGTGAGGCAAGTGATAACGGGTCGACATTGTCCGACTGCTAAACCATGAAAAAGGCCGGTCAAAGTCGCTTTCTATTAGGCATTCGTCATGGTTTGTTACCCAGCTTTTTGCTTCGGCTGTCAAGTCGGTGTCCATATCCCAAAAACCTGAACTAGTCAAACGACTAAATGCATGTTCTAGTTCATAACATAAGTCATCTTCATTGACCGGAAAAGAAGGCATGTCCTGTTGTTCTAAACGCTCAATAGTTTGACGTCTCATTTCCTTAGTCACTACGCGTCGAAGACAGTACTCAAACTTTGACATTTTATCTTCATTATACCACGAATGCGTTCTGATCCAACTATTCATAATTGCCTTCAAATCTCTCGAAAGCTTACTTAAATCAATAGTTTTTTGAATTTCTTCTACTATCTTAGCGATTTGATAATTTATGTTACGCGCAAAAGCAGTATGATCATACATAGTGCTAATACGAATAGTTTGCGTTGTTAGCCAATTATCCATACTATCACTACTATCCATACTACGCTGAAAACCAGTACCATCGTAATCGTACAAAGCTCTAATAGTATCCATACTATCCATAGTTTTTGCTTTGCTTTGCTTTGCTTTGCTTTGTTAAGGCTAATAGTTAACTAAATAAAAAAATCATTTCAATTTTAATAAAGCATAAAAAAAAAATGTAAAAGACACAACACAACTGTATCTAATTAACGTCAGCGCGACACAGTGGACACGGCATACAATCCTTGTAATAATTTTCCTCGCAATCAAAATATGATCGCTTGCACTTTTCCAAGCATCCCCTATGGAATATGTGCGCACACGCGGTTCTAACGCAACTAGGATCTTAGGCGTCAGCCTCCAAACAAATAGAGCAATCCCAACCTTCTTCATGCTCCAAACAAATAGAGCAATCCCAACCTTCTTCATACTGGAAGTCGTCTGACGCTAGCTCTGGATCGACATTCTTGAGATGCCTAGGAACATGAGGCAAATTACAATGTGTCGTCCCTGTATCATTGCAAACCCATGCGAAAGCATGATCGTAGTCGCATTGCAAAACATGATCGCTGTAGTGTTGTGCCCACAAAATTGCGTAGTTTGTCAAGCGACTATCGGTCTCCCAATCCATGAGTTCCATCCAACGTGATACCCGTTCCACTGCATCATAGAAGTGACCTTCATTGAGAACTCCGTCTTTTAGCACCGCCCTCTTTGTCTCCAAAAAGGTAATCATGAAGTCTCTCAACTCATCAGCTACAGCAGCCTCCAAACAACACTCAAACTTTGACACATACTCCTCGTTGTACCAGGAGTGAGTTCTTATCCAGCAATTCATGACGGCCTCCAATTCCCTGGGAAGTTTCCGCACGTCAAACCTGCACTGAATAGCCTCTACTGCTTCATCGCCTGCCGTGTTGATCCTTGTCCGTAACAGAACGTCATCAATAATAAGATCGCCAAACAAGCTCCGGATGTCCGCAAACATAGTGCAGTTCATTGCTCTTTTCTCTATATATAATCGCTAGGCTAGCAATTAACTAAATAAAAAGCAATTCAATTTTAAAAAACTATAACAACAAATTTTTATTTTTATTTTTATTAAAAAATAAGAATAAAAAAAAATATGCAAGACAGTCCACACAACACGCCGTTAAAGAGTTTCAGCACGTCACAAGAGTGCCAGCACCCACAAGAACCAAACCAATCTCTTCCTGGTCCTGGTCCTGCTCCTGCTCCTGCTCCTGCTCCTGTTCCTCCTCCTCGTACCCTAGAGGCTTAGGACGATGAGGCATACGATAACACACCACTTCATTTACACAGTCGTAATACTGAAAATATCCACCGTCACTGCTCTCTATCAAGCGACCTTCGTCATGCACCTTTACCCAACGCAAAGCTTCGGCCTCCAGCTCAGCACCCATGGTCGGCCAATATTCTTCCTTATAAAAATGCAAACTATTTGATGCGGTGCCCAGAGCATAAAACAAATCCTTTTCCGGGTATACTACTCCACCCTCACCAATCATCCACTCTTTTAAAAGGTCAAACACACGGGTCTTCAGCTCCCGAGACACGACTTCCCACAAACACTTCTCAAACTTTGCCCCTCCGTCGTTGTCATACCACCCAGTTCTTGCCCACATATTCATGATCTCGAGCAACTTTTCAGGAAGATGCGCAACAATCACACGGCATTGAATACCCTCCATCGCATAAGCAATAGCGTCCTTGACCAGCTTGTCATGCTTGGCATTGGTCATCAACTCCATAATCTCATTGGTATTCATAATCGTTGCTCTCTGTATAATCGCTCGGCTACTAATTAACTAAATAAAAAATCAATTCAATTTTAAATAAACATAGCAACTATTTTTTATAAAAAATAAAAATAAAAATAAAAAATATGCAAGACACAGCACGACACAAGAGTTTCAGCACGGCACAAGAGTTTCAGCACGGCACAAGAGTTTCAGCACGGCACAAGAGTTTCAGCACCTACACAAACCCATCCCGTCTCCTCCTCCTCTTCCTCCTCTCCTGTCTCATCATCTTCGTAGTCCCGCTCCTCATAGACCACAGGCTTTGTACGATGAGGCATATGATAACACACCTCCTCATTTACACAGTCATAATACTGGAAACGACCACCGTCACCTCCCTCAATCAAGAAGTGCTCATGGTTTTCTGTGACCCAACGTTCCGCCTCATCTGCCAGCTCCGCACCCAGAGTTGGCCAATACCCAACGACCCAAGCCAACCCTCCCAAGGCACGCATGACGTTCGTGAGAGCATGATCAAAGGCGAATTCATCTTCATCGGGCATACACATTTCCTCCCTAGACCGCTCCACTAAAAAGGCAAGCACCCGCTTCTGCATTTCCCGAGCCACCACTTTCCACAAACAGTGCTCAAACTTCACCTCTCCGTTGTGATCGTACCACCCGGTTCTTGCCCACATGTTCATGATCCTGAGCAACTTTTCAGGAAGCTTAGCCATAACCATAGAGCACTGAATACCCTCCATGACAAAAGCAATAGCATCCTTCATCATCTCGTCGTGCTCTTCCGCGGTAATAAAGCGGAGGATCGCAACAGCATGAGCATCCATAGTGATTGCTGCTCTTTGCTCGCTATATAATAGCCAGGCTACTACTTTACTAAAAAAAATTCAATTCAATTTTTTAAAAACATAACAACAATTTTTTTTTTGTTTTATTTTGTTTTATTTTGTTTTATTTTGTTTTATTTTGTTTTATTTTGTTTTATCATTTTTATTTATTTTATTTATTACAATCTATACTATCCATTTCAATGTCTAGCATAGCAACCTCTTTATTTAACAAAGATTTTTTATTTATGAATTTTTTCTCATCAAGTAGCATCTTTATTGTGAAAATGACAATGACTTCTTCTACAAGGACAGAAAATAGGGCAATGTCTATTTGTGTAACACTAATTAATAATGTAAAAATATATCTAATATTATTTACTAAAAACATGGAATTAGCATAAAAATATAATTGAAATTTACTAAATTCAGTTATTTCTTTTTTATCTGGATTATAAACATTCATAAATAATATTGGGCTTCCAAATTCTTGAATAATAACCCTAATTACATCATTTACAAATATTAATGCTAATAAACTGCAATATTTTTGAGTAGTGTTAATTTGTACGCTTATAAATATAAAATCCTCATTAGGTCCAAAACGAAAATATGTTGATTGTGCTGCAAAATTTGTTATATAAAATCCTATAAATAGCACCAAACAAGTATTTAAAAAAAGACATAGCCTAACTTTATTTAATTGGTTCATTTAGTTATTTATAAAATTTTTTCAGCTACTAATATTAGATTTTAAATTTTAAATTGTTTCTAATATCTTATTATCTTATATAAAAATAAAAAATTTGAATGTTTGAGAAATTTTAGCTATTTACTAGTCCAGTCATATGGGCTAGGAGGTGGAATATGCCGAACCATTGACCGCATTCTTGTCCTACAATGGCAATCACACTTAAAAAGCTCGATGTTTCTACGCAGCCAGTCAGCATTGCGCCATTCTATATAGTCTTCTGCTGAAAGAGTATGTAGAGCAATTTCTTGAGCTTTTGACATAGTCCTAGCATCTAACTCTGGGTCATGTTCATAAGTCAATGGTTTATCACTTTGATGCCTTGCACAACAATTACATTGTGCTAAAGCAGCAAATAATTTCTTTTTTGCTTCACTACTTTGCTGATCCATATAGACAGGTCCTCTACAACAAGGGCAAGTAATTATTCCACACAATAAACCTTTTAAGGATGCAGCAGTCCATTGTTGTAAACATGCTTTATGAAATATGTGGCCACATGAGGTAACAAGTCTTCGTTTAGCTTTTCCAGAAATACAGCCATCTACTTCAATATTCCCATCATTATCTTCTAAACATATATTACAAGTCACTACGTCATCAATCATAAAACCACAAAAAGGTGGCAATAGTTTTGTCAACTTTGGCAAAGGTTTACGTTTATCTTGTACACTCGCCTTCATGCTGATATTTTAAGCTTTTCAATATTAATAATATTAATAATATTAATAATATAATTAAAAATTTATGTAAAAATAAATATCAATTTTTTTTACATAACTTATGACTTATGACTTAGCATATGTTAAAAAATAAATAAAATCTTTATAACTCATATTAATATTAAATATATTTCTATAAATTTTATAATCATATGGAATTCTAATAGTATGCGCACATTTATTTGTAAATGTTATACAAAATGCGCCATCTATATTTTTACTAAAATCTAGTTTTGTTGTTATTAATGGTATGTTTGTTGTTTCGTCAAGCGCAACTATTAACTCACTAACAGTTTTAGGCTTTGTTATTTTACATTGACCTACATAATTAGAGGTTAATATATTAAGATTGTAATTTTGTATATTAATATTAGCATTGGAAATAATGTTTATAAATTTTTCCTTTATTTCATAACTATTTATTTTTTTATTGTTATAATCAATTACTAACTTATTTGCTAAATCATGTAAATAACTAAAATTATTACTACCAATTGAAGCTAGATATGCTACACATCCAGAAGAATAACAATAAATAGGTTTGTTGCCAATATTAATATTATAGTTTTGTAAATAACCATAGTAATACCAAAATCCAGAAAACCCCCCTCCATTAATTAATACACAATCACTATTAGTATTAGTAGTAATGCTATAGTAGGCTGCAATAATAATGAAGATTGTTGCTAATGTTTCCTTTAATACCATTTAAATTTAATGTTTAATAGTATTATGTATTATGTATTATGTATTATGTATTATGTATTATGTTTTATATTATTTATATTATTTATATTATTTATATTATTTATATTATGTATTATAATAATACATAATAAAAAAAATTATAGTGACGGTTTTATTTACTTAGATCCAAAAACGCTGACATATGACGGACCACACATACACCGAAATGTAAAGTGCTTTGTTTTAGCTTTTACAATGCCCTCACGAAGTTCTAAATATCTACGAGTGTCGTCCACATTTAAAACGAGATCGGCAAATTCTGCCAATTGTGAAACATCTTTCACAACCAAACAATCCCTTACATAAGGTGATTGTTCTTGAATATTTGTAGGAAAAACCTTCCCATATGACATCGCGTATGAAATAAGAATTTGCATGAACAAAATTGCGAGGACAAATTTCATAGCTCTGTTTGTATAGGATAGTTTTTTATAAGATAAAAAACAATTCAATTTTAAATAAGCACACTAACTAATATTAACTTTTTACGTTGTTTATAAGTTGTTTTTAAATAATTTTCAATTAATACTTAATTTTTCTAATAAACTATTATTATATATCAAATTACCAGAAGGTTTATATGTTTTAATGTCTTTGTAATCTTTTGATTGCGCAGAAGTAGTTTTAATACTTTTGTTATTAGAAAATAACATATGCTCACTATTTACTGATGAGCTAGCATTATTGTTATTGTTATTGTTATTGTTATCGGTGTTAGTATCTTCAACAATAATATTACCATGTTCATCAATGGAATTTCCGGTTTTCTTCTTTATTTCACTTCTAACATAACTAGGTACCCAATGTTTCCAACTTATAAATAACAAATTTGGATGCGTATATCTTACAATAAATCCGTTTTCACGCAATTTTTCTATAACATAAGCAGTACAGTCTCTATGGTCATATTTAGGAATACCTAAAATCATTTCAGGCACAACATACCAACAACAATGTTCGTTTAAAACGTTTTTTGAATTATATTTAATTTTATTATGTATTCTTATTAATATATTATTATAATTTTTTAAAACATTCAAATCTTGCTGTTGTTTTTTACTATATAATTCGTCAATATTTAATTTTAAAGAACTGTCTTCACTATCTATTTTATTTGAAAAATTATAAAAAATATCATTGGACATAATAATTTATTTTTAAATTAAAGAAATAAAAAAAAATAAATTATATTATTTATATAATAATATTATACGTTTATATTTATATAGATTTATATATAAATATAAATATTAATGACTATTAAACACTTGATTTTAACAGGTGGTGGTCCTGTTGGATTAGTTGAATATGGCGCTTTAAAATATTTAACTGAAAAAAAATATATTGTTTATGAAAATATAGAAAGTATATATGCAACATCAGTTGGATCCTTCATAGGTTTAATATATTTATTAAACATGGACTGGTTATGTGCTGATGATTATTTAATTAAAAAACCTTGGAAAAATTTAATAAATTTTTCTTATACAAATTATTTTTCTTATACAAATTTAGTATATGAAAAAGGGCTAATAAATAGAACTAATGTATGTAATGCATTAGAGCCGTTATTTTTAACAAAAAATATACCACTAACTATAACAATGTTGGAATTTTATAATTTAATAAAAATAGAGTTTAATATATATGCTTGCAGTTTTACAACATTAGAGCAAAAAAAATTTAATTATATTAATACGCCTAATGTTATGTTAGTTGATGCTTTATATGTGTCTTTGGCATTTCCATTTGTTTTTGCACCGCTATATATTGATGATTGCTTTTATTTAGACGGAGCTATAATACAAGGTTGTCCTGTAAATAATTGTATTACTGAAAAGCAATGCGATTATAGTGAAATCTTATGCTTTATAAATGATAAAACTAAACCTATTGACTTATCTAATCCATATCATAACAATAACAATAACAATAACAATAACAATAACAATAACAATAACAATATTAGTTTTTTAAAATATTTTTATGTTATTTTAAATGCATGGTTTATGAAAATATCAAATATAGAAAATGAGATAATTGTTCATATTAAAAATAGTATAAATGTGGCTTTAGCTCATGAAGGTTCTAATTTAAAATATTGGCATCATGTTTTAATTACAGAAAGTGAAAGAGAGTATTTAATAAATTTGGGATCAACACAAGCAAAAAAGTTTATTAAAACCATGGATTATAATCCTAATTGTACTAGTAATAATAATGACATTATTAATAATGTCGACGTTAATAATGACGATGTTAATAATCATGATGTTAATAATGACGATGTTAATAGCAATTTACTAGATGAAAAAATTTTATATTTATTACATATATATTTTAAGTATATATCATATTTTTTTTATATATATTGCATACTTATTGCATACTTATTGCATACTTATTGCATAAAAATATAAAAATATAAAAATATAAAAATTATAAAATTATAAAAATATTACAATATTAAAATGAATAAAAATATAAAAATAATTATATTCATTTTAAATATATTAAATGACTATAATTAAACATATTGTTTTTACAGGTGGCGGTCCCGTTGGATTGGTTGAATATGGTGCATTAAAATATTTGACCGAGAAAAAATTTATTGCACATGAAAATATAGAATCACTATATACTATATCTATAGGAGGTATTATAGGCTTAATATATATATTAAATTTTGAATGGGCATGGATGGATGACTTTTTAATTAAAAGACCATGGAACAAATTATTTAATATTACTTATAGCTCATATATTAATATATTATATGAAAAAGGTATAATTAATAAAACTTTTTTAATTAATGTATTTGAGCCGTTATTTTTGGCAAAAAATATTCCGCTAAATATTACATTGTTAGAATTTTACAACTTAACCAAAATAGAGTTTAATATATTTGCTTGTAGCTTGAATGATATAAAGCAAATAAAATTTAATTATATTACTAATCCAAATCTAGAATTAGTGGATGCGCTTTATATGTCTTTAAGTGTTCCCATCCTTTTTGTTCCATTATATATTGATAATTGTTTTTATTTAGACGGAGCTATAATAGTTGGTTGCCCTATTAATCAGTGTATAGCAGAAAAAAAATGCAGTCATGATGAAATATTATGCTTTATGAATGATAAAATGCAACCTATTGATTTATCTAATAACTTTTACAACAAATATTCAGATTATAGCATTAATAACACTATAACTACCGATTCCAATTTTTTCGAATATGTATTTTTTCTTATAAAAAAATTGTTTCTTAAAATTTCAAACTTTGAAAATGAAATTATTATTTATATAAAAAATAATATAAATACCGCATTAACATACACTTCAATTGATAGTGCTTATTGGAAACATGTTTTATCAGATGAAACAGAAAGGGCTTACTTGATAAATTTAGGAGTATTACAAGCAGAAAAATTTCTTGATAATTTGGATAATATTGATAAATTAGATAATATTGATAAATTAGATAATATTGATAAATTTGATAATATTGATAATTTGGAAAGCAATAACGATTTATTGCTAACTAGTTCTAACAATGATCCTTTTGATGATATAGAGCCACTATTTAATTCATTTACTTAATTGACGTTTGTAAAAATTCTATTAAATTTTGTTTATTGGGTTTAGCATCATAATCATAGACTTTTCCTTTATATATTAATTTTATAGTTGGATAACCTTGAATTTTATATTTTTCAGCCATTGCTGAATTTTCATCGCAATCAATTTTAGTTAATGTAATTTTATAACTATTTTCGCTATTTAATCCACTAATATAGTCTTCAAATTTTTTAATTTCTGGTAAAGATTGTTTACAATAAGGACACCATTGTGTATAAAAATATAATATTAACACATCGTCACTATTGCGCTCGCTTACAAATTCTCTATTTAATGGATGCTTTTTATTTAACATGCCTTTAACAACATTATTATATAAAAATATGGTTAGTCCTAAAAATATTAGTGTAATTGCTAATATTATAAAAATTCCTATTTTGTCATTTGCAGTTTTTACAAAATCATTTTTATAATTTACTAAATAACTATTTACAATATTTACTATATTATTATACATATTTATTTATATATATTAAATAAATAATAATTATATATTTAATACATAATAATTATTTATTTATATATATTTAATATATAATAATTTATAATAATAAATTATAATATTAACATATATTATAAAGTAATAAAGTTTTTTAAATATGAAAAAAAGTATTAAAAATAATACAAAGAAAAAATCAAAAAAAACCTACAATAATAAGGATTATAGTAGCGGAGACGGTATGTTAACTAGTATATGGGGGCCAAGTTTGTGGCATTATTTACATGTAATGAGCTTTAATTATCCGATTAATCCAACAAATGTACAAAAACAAAAATATAAACAATTGTTGCTTAATTTTCAATATACACTACCTTGCAAATATTGCCGAATAAATCTTACAAATAATTTTAAAAAGTTTCCATTAAAACCTGAAATTTTTGAAAATCGAAATAATTTTTCGCGTTATATTTTTAATTTACATGAACAAATAAATAAAATGTTAGGAAAGGAGTCGGGGCTAACATATTGCGAAGTGCGCGATAATTATGAAAATTTCAGGTCACGATGCACTATTGAAAAATCAAAACTATTTAATTATACAAAAAAGAAAGAAAAAGAAAAAGGTTGTACAACGCCATTATACGGCAAAAAAGCGAAATGCGTAATAAATATTGTTCCACAAGAGAAAAAGTGTAAAACATTTAAAATAGATAGAAAATGTTTTAAACATAAATAAAAATGATTTAAATAATCATAATATTAATTAATTAATTAATTAATTAATTAATTAATCATATTTAATATTTTCTTCCATATTTGCGTGTTTTTCTGCCTCTCTTTTTCTTGTGCCTTGTAGAACGCTTTCTTTTTCTTAGTCCAGAAGCATTATTTTGTGATGCATATGATGCATGTGATCCAAATAAAGCCTGGTTAAAATGTTTTAGCTCTATTTCACTAAGATGACTTAAAGCCTGATTTCTTGATGATCTATTAGAAGCTGCATTTTTATATATACCATCACCATCATTCAATTCATTTAACTGTTTCCAACTAAGACGAGACATAAAATCCATTTTTTCTTCTGGTGATAGTTTGTCCATATGATCGGAAATTTGTGCGCCAGTCATTCTTTGTATTTTTTCTAAGTTGAATTTATTATTGCTAGATAATGGTGGTACTATTGCCGGTACGGTTTGCGACGAATATACGTTGGACTTATGTCTACTCATATTTACTATATATATAAATATAAAAAAATAACTAACTAAAATAAATAAAATAAATAAAATAAATAAAACATTTAAAACATTAAAAACATTTAAAACATTTAAAACATTAAAAACATTTAAAACATTTAAAACATTAAAAACATTTAAAACAAATTAAAATAGTTAATTATGTTATAAATGCGTAAACGTTCGAATTCAAAAAGAAGAAAGCGTCAAAATCTTGCCTCTTTTACTAAGAAAAAATTAATAGCCTTTATTAAAAATATAACGCGAAGAACAAGTAAAACTTTTGGAAAGGTTAGAAAACAAAAAGGCGGATGAGGAGGAACATCTTTAGTATAAATTACTAAAGTTGCTACTTAAAAAATAATACATAACATGAAAATATTATGATTAAACTATTTTATTAGTCTCATAATGTTTGAGAAAGTGTATATACTAATTATTACTCTTTTTATAAAAAGTAAAAGACTAATAATAATAATATTTAGCATTAAATTATGCTATTTACATACCAAAAGTGCTAAAATCAGCTAATACGGGTCTAGGTAAAAACGCATTATCTATACCTTGCTCATAATTTGGAACTTTCTTACATTCAAAATTGCTTTCTGGGCATCTTTGCGGAGCAGGACAAGGGGCGCATTTTGAATTGCCGCTATTGCCGCTATTGCCGCTATTGCCGCTATTGCCGCTATTGCCGCTATTACCGCTATTGCCACTATTGCCACTATTGCCATTATTGCCGCTATTGCCACTATTGCCGCTATTGCCACTATTACCGCTATTGCCGCCTATATTTTGCGATAATAAATTGCCAGTACTATCAAATTTAAACATATCTTTTGTTGAACTACTATTATTTGATTTATTAGTAGTTGCGTCTTTAGCCTCAGCAATCTTACAATCACTGTTTAAAGATGAATTTTTTGACATCATGGGCGTTACATCCGGCCCAAAAAGGGTTTGCGCATACTCTAAAGGGTTCATTGAATTTACCGGATTTACTACAGGATTTGATGCTAAATTCATAGCTGTTTCGAAATTATTATATACAGGCGGCACATACGCATTTCCAAAAGCTCCATTATTCAATAAAGATAAAAAGAGCTCATTACTAATACCTGTCATATTATTAATTCCTCCCCCAAATAATCCCGAAAAATTAACTCCCAATGTTGAGTTTGCTGTTGCTGTTGCTGTTGCTGTTGATTTTGTAGCCGCTGCTGTTGCTGCGCGTTCTTGAAATATTCCCGATTTAATAACGTCTACATTATTCATTCTAATAGTTACACTAGATAGTGTAGTATTGGTACTAATATCATATAAATTTCCCGAAAGTTCGGGCATCAATACATATATACTACTAATATCTGATGTAGGTGTTATACTAGAACTTAAATCTAATACAATCGCCGCATTAACTTTAAAAGTATACAATGTTATTGTAGTAGCATTTATATAATGTGCTAATTGTGCCTTATTAGTTTTAAAATAACTTGTTTCATTTTTAAAGGTACCAGCAGAAACATCTCCAATACGGTTTAAACTGCTTCTAGTAAGAATATGATCTTTAATATAATAAGGTTTAAAACCGTCGTTTAATTTATAATAGTTATAACTTGTATCACGTGTATCTATAATAATATTTTCAGTGTTTATCATATTATTTGATATAAATGTTTCTTTAATATTTTGTATATTAATATACACTATTGTTGATAATAGTACAATTATTAATAACATAATTATTAATAAATTTTTTTTAAAATTGAAAGCCATATTATATTTATTATATAATAAATATTATAAATTTTCTATATTATTTTAAATGTTAAAAGTTAAAAATTCTAAACAATGTTTGGAAAAAAAATATAATAATAATAGTGATATTATTGAAATAGGTATTGATGAGGCCGGTAGAGGTCCCATGTTTGGCCGAGTTTATAGCGCGGCTGTTGTATTGCCTAATGATCAAGAATTCAAATACGAGTTATTAAAAGATAGCAAAAAATTTACATCCGAAACCAAGATAATGGAGGTTGCCGACTATATACAAAAAAATGCGCTATATTGGGCTGTGTCTTATGAAGATGAGAAAGTAATTGACGCTATAAATATTAGACAAGCAACGTTAAGCGCCATGCATAAAGCGCTAAGACAAATTCTAAATGCTTATTATGCAAAAAATAATATGATTTGTTCAAATGAATTGTGCTATTTATTAGTAGATGGAAACGACTTTAAACCTTATACTTATTATTGCGAAACATCAAATATTATTAAACAATTAAATCATATTTTAATTGAAGGAGGAGATAATAAATATTGCTCAATTGCTGCTGCTTCTATATTGGCAAAAGTAGAGCGTGATAAATATATTAGAGAACTTTGCAATAATTTTCCTAAATTAAATATTTATTATGGACTTTTAACCAATAAAGGTTATGGGACGTCTAAACATATAGAGGCAATAAAAAAATATGGGATTAGTAAATGGCATCGCACAACATATGGTTGTTGTAAAGAGGCGTCTATTAATGATAGCGAGGATTTTTACAAAGATGTAACAAGTGTTGATCAATTAGAATAAAACACGAAGACGACGGTTCCATGTGTTTCTGGGGTCTTTCGCTTTTTGGTTGTTGCTATTTTTAGAATTATTTTTAGAGTTTTTTAATTTATTATTGAGAATTAATAATTTTAGTAGTTTCTCTTGCTTAGTGCTAATATCATGAAATGTCTTTTTAATATCTAATAGTTCACGAGTTATTTTTTGCTTTTTTGAATTTTGCTTATTCTTAAAACAATTAAAGTTTTTTTCATAACTATTATAATTAAAATCATCTTTTTCCTCTTCTTCTTCCTCGTAACTAGAATAACAATCTTCTGCTTCGCTAACATAGGCTGCTTCGCTAACATCTTCAGATGGATCGCTAACATGATCCGCTTCATTAAATGGATTAAACGTAATTTCCCAAGAATACGGATCATCATACACAATTAATCCTTTATTATTTTCAATAGCACTATAAAAGTTTCGCGCTCCTTGATTAACGTAATAAGTGTCAATTTCAATTAACGCATAACCATAATTATTTGTGTTGGTATTTTCAACATTATATTCGGGTTCAAGATGCTTAAACACTTCTACTTTTTTAACTTTGGCAATATTATAATATTCAAAATAGTTAATAATAATAGGAATGTGCTCAGATGAAACATAATCAGAAATATAGAGATTTTTCCTTGAAAACATGTTTAGTTTATATTAATTAAATAATAAATAACTAATATAAATCAATTTTATTTAATAAAATTTTTATTACCTTTTATTACCTCTTTTATTGCCTCTTTTTGTTCTTGTTTTTCTGTGTTTTTTTGCCTTGCTATTATTTCTATGTTTTCTTGTGCTTATTTTTCTCATATTTTTTGATTTGCCTCCTGTAGTAGGTTGTGTTTCTTGACCATTATCATCATTGTCACTTGTTGGTGCATCAATAGGACCCATAACATTAATTTCATTAGCAATATCAGATAAAATATTATTTAAGGATGCAAAAACTGTGATGTGTAAATCTAGCAATATTATTTTCGTTTTTTTGCTAATATCAGTAATAGATTTATATGTTAGTTTACTTTGTAAGCTTATAATATCATGTGATTTATTATCAAAAACGAAAATTTCTTTCAATATATTATTATATAGCTCACTTCTTGATTTAAAGTAATTTTTAATCATTATTTTTAAATTTTCCTTGATTTTATTGAAAAGTTTGTAATTGGCAAATGTTATGGAGGTGTCTGTTTTACAATATTTAAATAATAGCTCAATACTTTCTTTATGTAAAGAATTTTCAAATATTTTCCTTTTTCTTTCTATAAATCTATCAAGCTCTCCAAAGTCTTTGTCTATTTCTTGAATAAATGTAATTGCGTCATTTTGCTCACTATTAGACGTTTCCAATTTCAAAAAATTGAAATTGTCATTTCTAAATAATAAACAGCTTTTGCCAATAAAATCTTTTGAATATATATTTTTTTTGCAAATATATTTTATGATTTCTGGTAGTTTTTTTGACAACATTTCATTTTGCATTTTATCTACGCCGTCGGTTAAAAACTTGGCATTAAAATTATCCGAAGAAAGCTCATGTTCTGTGCTTGTAAATAATATAACAAATATTGAATAAAATATATTGTTAGATATTTGTAATTTTCCATTTTTTTCTGTTGAGTTAGTTTGTGAGCTTTCAGAGCTTATACTAGGATTATAAGGCGGAACTTCTGCTTGACTATATGCAAGGCTGCCTGTCTCTAATTTGCTATCTTTGCTATCTTTTGTACCTATTAATTTACTAAATATATCTTTAAAAACACCTCCACCGCTTTGAGTTTGCTTATTTGTTGTAGTTTCTTGTATTTCGGAACTTGCAACAGGTTCTGGACTAGGATCAGGTTTTATTTCAGGACTTGCTGCTGGTTCTGGACTAGGATCAGGTTTTATTTCAGGACTTGCTGCAGGTTCTGGAGTTGGTGCTGGTTCTGGAGTTGGTGCTGGTTCTGGAGTTGGTGCTGGTTCTGGAGTTGGTGCTGGTTCTGGAGTTGGTGCTGGTTCTGGAGTTGCTACTGGCTGTGGAGTTGGTGCTGGTTCTGGAGTTGCTACTGGCTGTGGAGTTGGTGCTATGTCAGGACTAGGTGCTATATCAGATGTAGGTGCTATATCATATGTAGGTGCACTATAAGGTGCAGGACTTGGTGCACTATAAGGAGCAGGTTCTTGGCTTTCATAGTTGCTTTCATAGTTGCTTTCATTGTTGCTTTCATTGTTGCTTTTATTTTCGATTAACGTATCAAAAATATTAAAGGTTTGATATATACTTTTAACTATAATGTAGATTTTGATAAAACTAATAGAAATAATTTTGCACAACAATCTCTTTTTATTAAATACACTTAATTCAGGGTTTGATTGTTCTAAATTTTCGGCATGCAATATTTTTTTCAAGTCTTTAATATCAAAAAAGTATAGTACTTTATTCTTATAGTTTGTTTTAGAATTTGGATCTTCGCTAGAGTTAGTAACATCAATATTAAATGGAACATTGACTTTATTAAAGTATTTCTCAAAAATATCATTTGTTAAAATATAAAGGTCTTCGCATTCATCACATTTATTTTTGTTAATTTGCATAGTACCTTTTTTATAGTCTTCAAAATCCGAAACAAAATTTAATAACAAATTAGAATTATTCAAAAAGAATGTAAATTTCTTGTTTACAAATGTGTTGAGATCTTCATGTGATTTGTTTGAACTAGAAAAAAAATTTGTAATAAAATTATCTGTTAAGAAATTCATAATATATACTAATATATTATAATATTATATTAAAATAGTATATATTAAAATACTATATATTAAAATAGTATATATTAAAATACTATATATTAAAATATATAATTGAAACAAAATAGTTTAAAAGTAAAATATTAAATAATTGAGAGATTAGATGTCGCTACAATTGAATTATGATGCTGCTATAAATAAGCCACAAAAATCAAGCAAGCAAGAAACCCGGAAAAATAAATTAAAGGAAACTTCAAATAAAAAGTTATGGACCATTTTTGATGAAGAATATAACGAAAAGCCTGACTTAGAGTGTGTTTATAGCCAAGAAAAAAACATGCTTGTAAATGACAATATATGTACTAATTGCGACAATTCATTATTTATAGGCGAAGACGGGTTTTTAACATGTTCTAACATATGTTGTGGGCTTATTTTTAAAGATAATTTGGATCAAACTGCTGAATGGCGATTTTATGGGGCAGATGATAATAGTCACTCAGATCCTACACGGTGTGGTATGCCTATTAATCCGTTATTACAGGAGTCTTCTTATAGTTGCAAAGTGTTGTGTCCTGGTAAATCAAGTTATGAAATGCATAAAATTCGCAGATATACTGATTGGCAAGCTATGCCTTATAAAGAGAAGTCGCGTTATGATGAGTTTCAATTAATTTCAAATATATCTCAAAATTCGGGCATTCCAAAAATTATTATTGATGAAGCAATGCGCCTTCATAAAAAAATATCGGAAACAAAGACTTATCGTGGCCTTAATCGTGATGGAATTATTGCGGCATCTATTTACATTTCATGCAGGATTAATAATTATCCGCGAACAGCCAAAGAAATAGCTGATATATTCAATTTAGATAACGCAAGTGCCACTAAAGGATGCAAAAACGCTCTTACAATTATTAACGAAATAGAACATAATAGTACACTAAACGAAGATATTACATCATTAAGTCAGACTACGCCGTCGTCGTTTATTGAGAGATTTTGTAGTAAATTAAATATTAATAATGAGCTTACAAACTTATGTAAATTTGTTGCTTTCAAAATCGAGCAACTAAAATTAATACCGGAAAATACACCGCATTCTATTGCAGGCGGTATTATTTATTTTATATCGCAAGTTTGCAATTTAAACATTACAAAATCGTCCATTAATAATGTTAGTAAAATTAGCGAAGTTACTATTAATAAATGTTATAAAAAACTCGAAAGCTATAAAACCATTCTTATTCCTGAAACTATATTAAAAAAATATAATTAAATAATAATTATCAAATCACTTTTTGATTAATGATGGTCTCCAATAAACACACCATTTTTCATCGAATGTTGGTACCATTCTTACACGATTTTTATCATTAATACCCCACATACGTTTAAAAAGTTCGGCCCCCGATGGATTTTTTCCATTTACCTGTAATTCTTGTTGAGCTTCAGATGTTGTTCTTTTATTTAATTTAGCACCAAGTGTTTTTCCAAATATTATAGCTTCTTCTTGTGAATTAAACTCGCGATATTCTTTGTCGGTATCTTCTGCTCTAGATTTAGTATGTTTCTTTTCCTTTTTATCACGGATGTTTTCAATAGTAGATTTACCAACTTCGGACATTCTAGTCATAGGTTCTCTATAATCTTCTTGTGTAACAACTTCTCCGTTATGATCACATGCCATATTTCTTGCACATTCTTCCATAACAATACAACGGTTCATTATAGTCGTTGGACAATATACTTGTGTTTGTATATATTTATCCCAATCTTTTATTCTACCTGTTATTCTTCCAAATAGTTGATATATTTGATCATTAGTAAGATCTAAGTGTCCAAATATAGCACTTGTAAATGATCCAATCAATTTATGAGTTAATGTTTGACCCATGCCAACACATAATAAACCTGTAATTACAATTGGACGAGTTTGTAATTTGTGCTGCAATACAAGTCTAGAAATTGTTTCACATACCTCTTCATCGACTGATGATAATGCCAATGTTTTTGTATTTCCAAAACTATCTTTAAATTGAAGAGTTTTTTCAAATCCATTTATTACAATAACGACCGCACTATTATTTATACTAAATATTAAATCCCGTACATTATTGTGTCCTACACGACGAATATGTGCTGGAATAAATGACCTTGTATTATCTTCTAAAATTTCCGGAAATCTTTTTAGAACGCTATCTATAAAACCAATGGTCTGTCTATCCATTTCATCAAAATCAAATGGACGTGGGCGAATATATGGATTTGCAAAGACATCATCAATACAATTAAAGATCATATCTTTATAACCAGCATAATTTGAATAAGAGAAATCATCTAATTGAATAAGTTTTATTTTTGACCAAAACCCAGATCCTTTATTATCCCAAATTTTATCTGGTGATGCAGTTAATGCTGTAATACCCTTTACTATATCCAAATTATGAATTTGTTCTATTTGAAAACGTAGCGTATCATTAATATATGTATGTAGTTCATCGTAATAGGCAAATGCCCTAAAAATATTGCTTTTATTTTTGTCAATCACTTTTAAAAATTCTAGACCATCATCATATCGTATTGTGTTACTACACATAATAACAACACGCGGACAAGTTGCTTCGTTAACAGTAAGACCCAGTAATTCTAATTTACTTTTAACATGTTCATATTTTCCATCATATTTTGATGCAAATACACATATAGAACCTTTTCCATAAGTTTCCTCTATTGATATTAGTCGTTTAGCAAACTGCTTATTATTTAATAATGTATTCATGGTAAATATAATATGAATACTTCTACCAAGATCATCATCTTGTTTAATCTCTGCAAGAATTTTTGAAATAGCAGTGAATGTTTTTCCTAACTGAGTTAGAAGAACACAAAGTATAAACTTTGATATTGGTTCAATAATCCGATCCATTATAGTTTATTCGATTTTTATAATTGTTTATTCGATTTTTATAATTGTTTATTCAATTTTTTTTAATCATATATTTTATGTCATTTATAAATGTTTATTAATAAACACTAATTAAATATAATTATTAAATCACTAATAAATATTAATTAATAAATTTAAATATAACATAATAATAATAATAATTAAAATGGATTTAATAATTCCAAAATTTATTTTCATTGTGCCGTATAGAAATCGCGAAAAGGAAAAGACACATTTTTCTATATATATGAAATACATAATGGAAGATCATGATAAAAATGATTATGAGATTTATTATAGTCACCAAACAGATCTGCGACCTTTTAATAGAGGAGCTACAAAAAATATTGGATTTATTGCTATGAAAAATAAATATCCAGACCACTATAAAAATATAACATTTGTTTTTAATGATATTGATACGTTACCGGCATTTAAGAATACTTTTAACTATATTACAACTCGCGGAACTGTAAAGCATTTTTATGGATTTCATTTTGCTTTAGGCGGTATTTTTTCCATAACTGGTGGCGATTTTGAGCAATGCAATGGATTTCCTAATAATTGGGGTTGGGGCTTAGAAGATAATGCTATGCTTGATAGAGTATTATTACATGAATTAAACATTGACAGAAGTCAGTTTTATCCCTTAAATGCTAAAGAGGTTATTCATCTTTATGATAGTCCTCATAGATTAGTAAGTAATAATGAGCCTGGTAATTATATAAAAAAGAACTTTATAGATAACTTGGATAAAATTTATGAGTTAAATTACACTATTGCTAATCATATTGCAAGTAATAATGCAAATACAAATGATGCAAATACAAATGATGCGATTAATGATGTTAACAATGATACGCATGATGCAAATAAATTAACTTTAATACATCAAAAGGAATATATTATTAATATAGAGCATTTTAGGACACTAGTAAACCCCGCAAATGAAATTTTTTATAATCAAAATACATTTTATGCAAAGAAACTATTACCAAATGTATATGAAAATAATGTTAGACGTAGTAGATGGGGTTTAAAATTTTGATATATTAGTTCTTTAAGTTAATTTCTTTAAGTTAATTTCTTTAAGTTAATTTCTTTAAGTTAATTTCTTTAAGTTAATTTCTTTAAGTTAATTTCTTTAAGTTAATTTCTTTAA
>Ga0214919_10004067_pt1 | contig 21544 bp, 25 predicted proteins | sample LL1503_MetaG_FD_177994 | JGI IMG/M metagenome (GOLD analysis project Ga0214919, IMG submission 177994) | Freshwater microbial communities from Lake Lanier, Atlanta, Georgia, United States - LL-1503 | ecosystem: Environmental > Aquatic > Freshwater > Lake | place: USA: Georgia | collected... | reverse complement strand
TAACCACTTTAAGTTCATGAAAACCCATTGACGAAGCAAATGGCTTAATCTTATCACGAACGAAGTCTACTCCAGTGTTATCAGATGCATTAACATACATCACATCACAAGGAATATTCTTTGTCAGAATCTTAGCAAGAGTAGTCTTACCAGTACCAGCACTACCATGAAATAATAGATGTGGAATGTCATTACGAGAAATAAAATCCTTCACAATGTCACGCAACTGATCACCACAAATATAATTGTCGATTGTATCTGGACGATACTTCTCAGCCCAAAGTGAATGATCTTTCTTTTCTACAACTTCTTCTTGAAAGAAACTCATAATTTATTAAGCTACGTTCTTAATTTCCAACAGATAATAATTGCTATTGAATGATTCGTTATCAAACTCAACATGAGCAATACCAGAATCACTTACCTTCAATACAGCATTCTCACAATCTGAATTACTTGTCAAGATCTCTTTTAGATACTTGGCATTATAATGTAGAGTCTTACCAAGACTATCCTTACCTTCTACAGGCTTAATATCAAGATTAATACGATTGCTATTGGTATTACTAAATCCAAGAGTCATCTTAATCTTACCCTTCTTATCCTTAGTCAAGGTCAAAATATCTACCTCGGTCAAAGCACTCTTAGCCTTTACGAATGTAGAAACAAACTCCTTGGTCAATGGAATTTCCAAATTAAAGATAGGCATCTTCTTCAATGTTGGAACTGGAGGAATAACACTTAGATCTGCGGTAACATATTGTACCTCAGTACCTTCACTTGTTAGTGTAATGGATGTAATCTTATCATTGGTTGTATTTGGAACAATTTCTATTTCATCTCCCAATACACCCATCATCTTCTTAAGTTTGGCAGTATCGTTTACACCAAACTCAACGTCTGATAGTTTTGCAGCATCTTTCAATGTTACGAATGCCAAGATATTCTTGTCATCGCTGGTTGATGATGTCTTGATTTGATTGTCAGCAGATACTACTGACCACTTTACGCTTTCGATTAACCCGTTTAGGGAATACTTGTCTGTGAATGAATTAATTAGTTGTTTTTTCATAACTTATCTATAATACTACACCGATCTGTTTTTGTCAAATTGTTTCAAAAAATTCTGTTGGGACTTCACTTACATATTTCTGTTTGGTACATGGAATTAATCCAGTATCAGACATTGTATACAAATCATCTGGAGAAATATAGAAATACTCAATTCTATAATCAGCATATGCTACACTTCTCATTTGATAATACACCTTTACGTTTGATGTATCATTTGTTCTAAACTCAATATAATAAATCTTGGGATCTAATAATCTATATAATTGGTTCTTTGGTATATACAATTGATTTAAATGTATATCATCTTTGCTAAATTCCACGTATGGACCACGTTGTCCAATTACTACACGTTGATATTTATTAGCAATTAGTGTTGAATTCTTGGTATATAAACCAAATCTTTTTCCCTCAATAGGGATTTTCAGTAAATCTTCGTATTTTTTCATAACAATTTAAAAACTAAAAAACTCATCTAAGGTCGCATCTGATTGACTAGGATAAGACCAATTCAAAATATTGTAAAAGTCTAGTAATTTACCCTTGAGTTCTTGTTCATACATAGCATTTCTATCAACATATACATTGATAAACTCCATAATACGATCTGGATCTGTACCATCTGCCTTCATAGCAATGCATTCACATCCAAACTCATTCTGTTTAATATAAACCCATTTAATTTTTTGTCCATGATAAATTGGCGGAACAACCTTATCAAGACCCCAATGATGTAGTAAGTCATTGTAAAACAAAGCAGCTTTTGCTTGTGCAGTTGTACCTTTGATATACTTGAACTTATTACGAGTCTTTGGATTATAATCAGTCTTTGATTCACCACCACTCTTGAACTTAACACTAGTATTCTTAGCTATTTCAATAACAGGAGAATTAATCAGATTGTTTTCCAAGAAATTTAATATGTTTTTATCAATAACATCCTTCTCGGTTTTTTTCAAGATATCATCCAAGAACTTTTCCATGAACTTACGAAACTGAATTGGAAATGAAGTACGAACTACGTCAATACCCTTTACTTCCATTTCATCACATTCAATACCACCCTTGTTGATAATAAACTGAGCATAACGTTTCTTAGCCAACCAAAAACCAGTTTTGGCAATAACTTCTTGTTTTGCATCAAATCGATGCTTTTGAATATTAAACATACGATCTGCCATGATGTCGAATGTTTTGTTTACATGAGACTGAGCCTCACCACAAACCTTCAAGATAGCCTCGGTCATCGCTTTTTCATCGTTGATATCAATGTTTGGCATCGTCTTTTGAATGATAGGTAAAGCGCTAGCAAAACAAGAGTCGGTATCAACATAAATAACATGATCATTATTTTCATTTTCTTCTAGTACACGTTTGTAGTATTGATTAATAGCTTTATTGGCTGTCTTAATAATATCCTGACCAGTTATGGTAACAGCACTCGCATTGTCCTTGTCATAAAATCTAAAGATCGGTAGACCCAATACACCATAGATTGAATTAAGTAGAACCTTTTGTACTTTTTGACGTTGTTCATAAAACTCATACATTTCCCATTCTTTTACATCCGCATGTTTCTTGGCCAACTTACGCATTTCTTTACGTTCATCGAACCACTTTACAAGAATCTCCGGAATAACTCCGTCAACTTCCTTGTAATATAATACACCATTACTAGCAATACTGAGTTTAGACTCGTTAACTAGCTTTTTGAATTCATCGTTGTTATACACACTACCACCAATATGATAGTTAGAAATACGATTTTGTGTAAACATCTTTGCATTATATTGATTCAAACGTTGTTCAATATAACTATCTAATGGTGTTTGTTTCTGTGTACTATCACTTAGATTATTATAGTCCTCAACCAATTCATCTCGTCTTTCTTTTAGAAATGATTCGTCAAACTCAACTTTATCAATAACAGCTACTTTAGTCTCTGGACTGATATTAAGGCTGATGATGATATTCGGATACATTGATGTAAGATCCAAGTCAAACACCCAATCATAACGGCCAGGAACAGGAGATTTAACATACGCACCCTCAAATCCCTCTTCTCCATCTTCTTTTTGACTTTCATATTCTTCATTACCATCTACAGGTTTGTTCTTAGCTACTTGTCCTTTACGACGTAGATACATAAGAATAGCACCTTCAATGAATCGTGAACTCTTTGGATAACAATCATATGGTACGTGTCCTTTGTGACAAATAGCTCTAGCTAGTTCAATAAATTGTTTCTTCTTTTCCAACGCTACAATAATCTTAACGTCGTTCAAGTTATACTCAAGATACTTGTTGATATCTTGTTTATACAAATCATCAAGACTACCACGATAGGCAATCTTTTCCATACCAACAACTTTCTTGCCAATAGCTCCTAGAGCATAACTAGCCTCTTGTTTGATATTTAACTTTTTGTATAGATCCATGTAGTCAATATGAGTTACACCAGCGATTACGAGCTTTTTACTCCAATCATTGATATACGTCACACCAATTGGACTCATACGTTTAGCCTGTGATTGACCAATTACACTCTTCATGCGTCGATACAAATAAGGCATGTCGAATTGATCACTATTCCATCCAGTAACAATTGTTGGTTGAATTTCTTCCCACTTGGTTACAAAGTGAGACAACAGACTTTCTTCGTCTGTAAAACTACGAACATCAACATTATCTTGAGAGAAATCTTGAAGTTTATTGTCCTTATCTAAAATAAATGCTGTGTATCTTTCAATGGCACTATCGTATATGGCGATTGCTGTGATTTCTTTATCAGCCGTTTCGACATTCGGAAAGCCACCTTCCGAACTAGTTTCAATATCAAGGTATAAAACTCGGTGCCCAACAGAGAGATCATCAGTGTCTTCATATGCATCTATAAGTATGCGTGTTTCAATAGGAACATCTGATTCAAATAAAGATGGGTCTCTTGGATTGAAAGAATAAATCTTCTCCAATTCATCATTAAAGATACTCTTGTACTTTCCACCCTTACGCTTTCTATAAGCGTATGGTCTAAATACAAAATTTGTATAACCCTGTTTATCATCCCATAAATGACAGGTATTTGTCTTTTTGTCGAAATAAATATTCTGATACATACTATGTCATCTTACACTCAACTTGGTCATAAGTCCATCATAAACTTTTTGATGTTCAACTTTAACGTGAACCTTACACTGATTCAACCGATCCATCAACTTTCTGTGATTAATTGATGTGAATAATACAGGTTCTAATTCGATTTCTTTTAATATTGGGGGATTTACTTTATTTATACAAAACCACAACATTGATAATTCATCTTCGGTTAAAGATTTTAATTGATCTATTGTCATAAGATCTATATATATGACAAAGAGTTTTATGAAAAATGACGAAGTTAAAAGTGTTGTAGATTATTGTTTAAATAATTATATCGTTGATAGATGTTACATTCAACAAGTAAAAGAAGAATTTACTTTGTTAGCATATTTCCTGAATTCGTTTAAACCCCACAACATTCTTGAAATCGGGTGTAAGGGTGGAACATTTTATATGTTTAACAAGTTTTCCACCGGTAAAAAAATTGGTTTAGATATTGAAGATCATTATTTATCCAACATCTACTTTTATATGTATGGTGAAGATTTTACATTTATAAAAGCCAATTCACAAACTGAAGAAACAGCTCGTTCAGTCGGAAATATATGCAACCAATTTGATTTTATATTCATCGATGGTGATCATAGTTACGAAGGAGTTAAACGTGATTTTGAGTTATACAAAAAGTTTTTGAGTCCTCGGGGTTATATCGGATTCCATGACATTGACCCAAACCACGTATTTCGAGATGGACCGGGCGGACAAGTATATAAATTCTGGCAAGAATTAAATATTGGTAGCAAAACTGAAATACTTTGTCAACGATCTACTGCCAAATATTCAATGTATGGTCAACAATCCCATTATGGTGGTATTGGTTTATGGCAACCCTAACTTAACACCAAATATATTTGATCCATAATTAACAAATAGAGTATCTTTTAACTTACGCTGAAGTACTTCAATCTCCTTGATGTGTACTTGTTTTTCTTCGTCTTCTACTTCCTTTACACTAAATGAATTACCAGATGACGTTACTTTGGCTTCTCTAGGACTTAATGCTACTTGTGGAGTAATAACTAAATAATCTCCCTCTTTCAAATCCTTTTTCTTTTTAGACTTGTTATCATAAACGATAACCTTACCTTCTACAACATATACATGAGTATACTTTTCACCCGCCTTAATGAATAGTTTGGCTTTATCATACGCAATATTTCCTACACCTGTACCAATGATGCTTGTTTTATCAGATTCAGATACCACATACAATTGTCCCAATAATGAAAAGTTGAATGATGAGTCCTTAATTTTAACTACGTGTGGTACATTAGATTCAACATATGTAACTACGTCACCATTAAAATAAACCGCACTTCCTTCTGATTGAGTAAAAGCAATACGATGTGGTACCATATAACTAACCACACCATTTGTTTCAGTCTTGATGCTCAAACCATTGGTTAGTGAAAATGTTATGCCTGGAACACAAACCTTATCATTTAGTTTATTATCAACAACTTCTGATACTCCTATATTACCACCAAAGTCATACAACATGACATTGTTTGCGAGAAGTGATAATGAACTTAATAAGATTAATAATACTTTTTTCATATGCTAATAAATAGTTGTTATAAATTGACGAACGTTACTTATGGTATACTATGGAATCCATGGATGTACAAGAAATAAAAAAGAATCGGGTCAGTTTCAGTCAGTATTCAACTTATTTGAAATGCCCACATAAATGGTATCTAGACTACGCAAAGAATTTGCGTATCAAGGATGATAGTATCCACACCACATTTGGTACCGCAATTCACCATGCGTTTCAAACATATCTGACTGCTCTTTATAAAGAAGGAGTTGGTATTGCTGATTCTATGGATGTAAAAAAGTTATTCTTGGACAAGTTCAGCGAAGAAATTAAAAAAGTAAAAGATCTTAAAGAAGATGATTTCACAGAATTCGTATTTGATGGTCACGATATTATCGACACATTCTGTAAATCTGCCAATAGATTAAAACACTTTCCCACAAAAGATTATGACCTAGTAGGTATTGAAATTCCACTAGAAATTCCCATCAAAAATAATGTAAACTTCGTTGGGTTTGTAGATATCATCCTCAAGGAAAAGAATAGAGAGTATTACAAAATCATCGACTTTAAGACAAGTAGTAGTGGTTGGAATCAATACATGAAAGAAGATGAAAGCAAAATTGCTCAGCTTCATCTATACAAGAGTGTATATAGCAAAAAGTTTAATGTACCACTCAATAGTATTGAAGTAGAATTCTTTATTGTTAAACGTAAACTCTATGAAAATGTAAGTTTCCCACAAAGCAGAATTCAAATATTCAAACCTGCATCAGGTCCTACATCAATCAAGGAATCCATCAATAACTTCATTGAATTCTTAAATCACGGCTTCAAAGAAGATGGTACCTATAACTTAGAAAATCAATACATTAAGATTCCAGGTAACGGAAAAAAGAATTGTAAGTACTGTACCCATTACAAAAAACTATGTGATGGTAAAGCTAGCAAATAAAAATAGCACATTTGTGAATATATACATATGTATATATGTATATATGTATATATGTTATGGATCAATTTGTTACAACAGTAAAACTAGACAATGAATTGTACTCACAATTCAAAGAAATCAACGTCAGGAGCAAAATATCTTTTCAAGACTTTGTAAATAAATGTCTTGAACGATACATTGACGATGCTAACTTTAGAAACGCAATCAGTGAAAGTGTTGTACAAAAGTTAAGTTTCAACCAACCATTTCAACTTTCAAACCCCAAGGAAAAATAATGAAAAAAAAGATACTATTATTGAGTGACGATCTAAGAATGCATAGTGGCGTTGCAACCATGAGTAGAGAATTGGTATTAGGTACTCTGCATCACTATGATTGGGTACAAATCGCAGGAGCAATTAAACACCCAGAACAAGGTAAAGTTATCGACATGAAAGAAGCATGCGATAAACTAAATGGTAGAAACGACAACTATTTGAGATTGTATCCAGCCGATGGATATGGTAACGAAGAATTGTTATTTCAGCTAATTGCTCATGAAAAACCAGATGCTATTATGCACTTCACAGATCCTCGTTTCTGGGGTTGGTTGTATAATATTGAACATCAAATTCGTGCCAAAATTCCACTAACATATCTAGACATTTGGGATGATCTACCATATCCAATGTGGAACAAACCATTCTATAAGTGTTGTGACGCATTGTTTGCAATTAGTAAACAAACAGATAATATCAACAAGTGGGTACTAGGACCAGAAAACTGCACAAGTATCTATGGAGATTTTGACAAAGACGGAAACATTTTAAAGAAGGAGAACCTATAATATGCCAGTTAATGGAAAACATCTATTACACTTAGTACCACATGGTATCAATAGTGACGAATTCAAAGCTCTAGACAACAAAAACCAATTTGTTGTTAAGTTAAAGAAAGAATATTTCAAAGACAAGGAATATAGCTTTGTAGTTGGATTCAATAGCAGAAATGCTCATCGTAAACATCCTGCTAATCTAATTTTAGCATTTAAAGCATTTTGTTCTACCCTAACAAAAGAAGAAGCTGATAAATGTGCATTATTACTTCACACCGATGAAGTTTGTGAAGCTGGTACTGATCTACCAGCCACAACAAAAGCTATTGCACCAGAATGTAACGTAATCTTTGATGATAGTCGAAAGACTCCCGAAGAAATGGTTGCATTTTATAACATTTGTGACGTTGTAGCAAACGTGAGTTCCAACGAAGGATTTGGTCTAAGTATCGCAGAATCATTAATGTGTGAAACTCCAGTAATTGCAACAGTCACAGGTGGTCTACAAGATCAATTGGGTATTACAGATGATAACGGTAATCCAGTTGAATTTAATCGTGACTTTGGTACAAATTGTACTGGTAGATACAAGAACCATGGTAAGTGGGCTAGGCCAATATGGACTAAGGTACACAATATGCAAGGCAGTCCTCCTACACCATATATCTTAGATGACATGACCAATTATAGTGATATTGCAGATGCCATTATGTATTGGTACTTGGCTGGTTCACAGAAACGTGAAGAATGTGGTAAAGAAGGTCGTCGTTGGGCAATGAATGAAGGTGGTATTAATGCAAAGAACATGTGTGACCAATTTATCAAAGCAATGGACTTTACATTAAATAACTTTAAACCAGTTAATAAGTTTGACTTGTTTACATTTGATGGATATAGTACCAAATCATTGCCAGATGATGCATTGGGATTTGATTTACATAAGATTGATATAGACAAAATTAAAAAGGAAGTAGCTACTCTATGAAAATTCAAGTATTAAAAAACGAAGACTATCAAGATATAGATAATCTGCCTAAGAGAGGTACAGATAGAGCTACTGGTTTTGATATAGTCGCTACCAGCGCTCCAGAGATTGTTGGTGAAATGTATGATAATGGTGCGTATAAACGCATTGATTATATCCAATACAAAACAAATCTTAAACTAGCTGTACAAAAAGACCGAGAGTTTAGTAACTTTGGTTATACTGATTTAGACTATGATATTCTAGCATTTCCTCGTAGTAGTGTTAGTAAGTATAATTTGGTACTAGCTAATTGTATTGGATTGATTGATGCAGATTATCGTGGTGAAGTATTACTTCGTTTCAAGTATATCTGGCAACCAGAAGACTATAAAATTAAAACAGACAATCTATTGGAAGGATATGTTAATTATACTAAACTCTATAATAAAGGTGATAAGATTTGTCAACTCAAGGTAACAAAGGTAGAAAATGTAGAGTTTATTTTGGTGAACGAGTTGGATTCCACCAAACGAGGTGAAGGTGGTTTTGGAAGCACAGATACAAAGAAAGCTCCAACTGCCGATGATGCTAGTAAACATATGAGTACAATGGAAGCAATTTATACAAAATTAGGTGGTACTAACTATGTACCAAAGAAGTATGTGGAAATAATGAAAGAAAGGAACTTACAATAATATGAGCAAACCAGTGTGTGTAATTCAGGGACCAATCTTTAATCGTAGTGGTTATGGAGATTGGGCTACTACAATCGCCAAGAGTCTGATTCGTCAAGATAAATATGACGTAAAGATTCTTCCAACACGTTGGGGCAATTGTCAAACCAAAAGATTTGTAGAAGAATTAAATGATCCAAATGATCAATTACTATTCTCTAAGTTCCTACAAAAAGGATTGGATAAGCAACCAGAGTTATTTATTCAAGTTACCATTCCAAATGAATTTCAAAAGGTTGGTAAATATAATATTGGTATGACCGCCGGTATTGAAACTACCGCGTGTGCGGGTGAATGGATTGAAGGTGTAAATCGTATGGATCTAACCATCGGTCTATCAAACCATGTTAAGAAAACATTCCAAGATACCAAATACAAAAAGAAATTGGAAAATGGTAGAGAAGAACCTGTCGAAGTAAACAAGCCAATGGAAGTTTGTTTCTGGGGAGCCAATACCGATATCTATAAGAAAACTGACATCATTGAACCAAACGTTGATAACGCTTTGGCAAAGATTTCAGAAAAACATGCGTTCTTGTTTGTTGGTCAATGGACACATCAAGGTTTATACAATGATCGTAAGGATATTGGAAACCTTATCAAAACATTTTGTAATGCTTTCAAGAACTTTGATGTAAATAATAGACCTTGTTTGATTCTAAAGACAAATGGTGCTGGTTACTCAACCGTTGATCGATTTGATACACTAGAAAGAATCAATAAGATTCGCAATAGTATAAGTCCAAATGCCCCAAGTGTTTATCTACTACATGGTGAATTGAATGACGTTGAAATGAATAGTCTATTCAATCATCCAAAGGTAATTAGTCACGTATCATTTACTCATGGTGAAGGATTTGGTCATCCAATGTTGTTGTCTACTCTAAGTGGTAAACCATTGTTGGCTCCAAACTGGAGTGGTCATTTGGATTATTTGAATCCAACAAATGCAAATCTATTGCCTGGTACTTTGGTTGATGTTGATAAAAAGTCAATTAATGATTGGATCATCAAGGAAAGTAAGTGGTTTAGAGTATCTTATTCACTAGCTGAAGACAAGATGAAGTACATTTATCAAAACAGAAACAATGATAAAGTTATTCAAAAGGCTGAATATCTACGTGCTGAAAATGCCGAGAAGTTTAGTTTACAATCGATGGACACAAAATTGTGGTCTATATTGAATAAATATGTTCCAGAATTTGCCACTGAGAATAAGTTTGTTCTACCCAAATTAAAGGCAGTTGGTAGTTCAGTTGCAAATGTCACTGATAAATTAGTATTACCAAAGTTAAAGATGCAATAATATGTTTTTGTCATATCTAGTTACTTGTCACAATGAAACCTCTAGCTTGGATAAACTATTGTCCAAGTTAGTACAAAATAAAAAGGATAACCATGAGATTGTTCTTCTTGATGATTATTCAGATAATCCGGAGACTTTGGGGATTATACAAAAATATAAAGAAAAAACGTCGTTCCATCAACACAGACTAGATCGTAACTATGGCGCACATAAAAACTATGGTATTGAACAATGCAAAGGTAATTGGATATTTCAACTTGATGGGGATGAATATCCAACAGACCTTCTTTTGGAAAATATAGATGTGGTATTGGAATCCAATGCTGATAATGAAGTACTTTGGTTGCCAAGACTCAATTACTTTGTAGGTGTTACTGAACTAGATGTAAAGACTTGGGGTTGGAATTACCAAGATGGTATGATCAACTTTCCAGATTACCAATCCCGCATCTATAGAAATCTTTCACATATTCGATATGAGCGACGTTTGCACGAAAAGGTTGAAGGATTTAAATCATATACGTTTGTTCCTCCACAAAAGGATTATGCAATCGTACATGAGAAAACTATTGAAAAGCAACGTCAGACCAACTTAAATTATAACAAAATGTTTACAGACGAAGAAAACAGAGGTTATCACGTAAAATAATATGACAAACAAAGAATTAAGATCAAAATACGGAGACTTTACAAAACACGATTACTATACCTATCCAGATCATTTCTTCAGCCCAAAAGATGATTTTACCCTAAACATTCCTGTTTGGAGTAGTTACTTCACCAGATTTCTTGATCAAGAGAATTTGACATTTTTAGAAATCGGTACTGGTCATGGTAGATCTTCCGTATGGATGTTGGAAAATGTTTTAACCCATCCAAGTTCCAAGATCATTACGGTAGATATTCAAGATGAACGTAGTTACAAAAAAGGTGATTTATCATTTGACTTTGGAGACTCTTTATCGTTGACGTTAACCCAGAACCTACAACCATATATTGATAAAAATAAATGTGAGTTCTATGTTACTGACTCCAAAGAGTTCTTCCGTAAGTTATATGGTGGCACTTTAGGATCTAAGTTTGTTGGCAATGATCCTAAGAACGCATTTGATTTCATTTATCTGGATGGTTGTCACGAACCAGATTATGTTATGTATGAAGCTGCAATTAGCTTTGAATTATTGAAGAAGGGTGGATTTATTCTATTCGACGATTATGGTTGGGGTAAATGCAGATATGGTATTGAAGCATTCTTGGAATGTTATAAAGGTAAATACAACCTATTGATTAAGGAATGGCAGGTATTAATTGAAAAAGTATGAAAACATTGGCCGAAATATTGAATAAAATTCCAGACAAATTTGAATGTAGAAATACTACGTCCCAAAAGTTTAAGTCTGATCTATATGAATTCTTTAATAAATCCGAATTTAAAGATCGTATCTGTGTTGAATTAGGAGTATATAATGGTCATTCTTCATATCTTCTAAGTCATTTGTTTAAACAAGTAATTGGATTTGAAATCAGTCAAGGTCGTATCAATAGTGCAACAAAATTTGTTGAGGGAGTTAATAATATTAAGTTCGTATGTCATAACTTATATAATGGACCTTTACCAGTGGAACGTGGTGATGTGTTCTTTATTGATGCGTTACATGAATATGATGCGGTAATTAAAGATACACTCAATTGTTTAAATAATGTACAATCGGATTATAAGAAATATATTATTTATGATGACTATGGCATTTGTGCTCCTGTCAAAAAAGCAATAAACGATCTGATTAGTTCTGACAAAATAGAAATTGTAAATCACATTGGCTATGGACCAAACCAAAACTTTACATCTCCATTGTCAGACTACGAAGGTGTGATTTGTATTCAAAAGTGAAAATTCAAATATTAGAATTAGAAAAGCATCGTAACGAAACAACATTTAGACCTTATCTAAGTGCAATACAAACTTTCCATGAGTATGGTATTGAGTTCGTTAATGAAAACCCCGATCTGTATTGGATAGCACAAGCATCTGTTGTAGACAAAAAATCATCTCTTCAAGAATCAGTTGATAAAGGGTGTTTGTTTCTAGAAAAATTAGATGCACCCTTTGTTTTATTTGATGGTCAAGATTCATCGTCATTGATGGGTGTTTGGGATGTATTCAGTAAAATACCAGGCTTTAAACTGGCAAAGAATGTGGTATTAAAAGATTATTCTACTTATACCAAGAAGTTTCCAAATGGTAGATGGTTCTGGGGTGAAAGTGAAGAAGGATACAATGTACCAACTACAGATCTATCATTATTAAATGAAAAGTTGGTTCATAGTGGTACCAACTGGTTAAATACCTTTGGTAATAAATTGGAGTTTGCCAAGATCAATAAAAACAAAAAGTATGATGTTGCAGTATTGATCGGACTGTGTGGAGAAAACTATGAACATGGTAATAGAGTTGATGAATATTACAATGGTCCTCGTAGAAAACTATTTGAAGAAGTAAAGAAACTCAATTGTGATGTTATTACCACCGAAGTTACTGGCAAACTTGACAAGCAAAAATATATGCAAGCTCTATATGATAGTAAGTTGTGCATATCTCCGTTTGGATATGGTGAGGTAAATATTAGAGAAGTTGAATGTATTGTTACTGGAACTCCTACTATCAAACCAAATATTGAGTGTGTAAAGAGTACTCCTTTTATTTATGGAGATGAATTTACCTTGAATTGTAAAAATGATTTTTCTGATCTAAAAGATGTGGTAGACTTTGCACTATCAAATTATGATGATTGTATAAACTTATTGAATAATCAACGAGATGTATTTTATCATAAATCCACAGACAATTATATTGTAAACCATGTGATTAAGAATATTTTAACCTAATGAAATTATCAAAAAAGTATGTTATTGGTACTCATGTCATGTTCTATGAGATAGAGATGTATAAAGAATTTATCGATGGCCTTATTAATTTGATTGAACCAGTCGAAAATAAAGAAAACATACATCTTCAATTTTGTTTCAACACATCACAATATTTTGAAAAAATAGATACGTCTAAAGTCGATTTGCATCAGTTGTACGATAAGTTTTATAATGGTATACAAAAACTTAAAGATATCGACGTACCAGAACGAAACATCATGGTCGTTTTAAAAACAGATAATGACCCCATTTACAATGTAGCTGATTATAGACGAGACTTAAATTACAATTATTGTACCCGAGTTGATTATATCATGTGGGGTGAAACCGACAGCTTCTTTCCAAAAGAAGCATTTGTAGCAATAGAAAGTATTGCACAATATGGTTCCAATGCAAATATCCACAAGTATTTAATTAGCTTTGCGGATCGTAAAATGTGGGATGATTCATGGCGTGTTACAGAGCACGTTGATTATGAAAATGTTAAATTCATTGATACACCCGATCAGGTAAATAACAAGAACTATGCCAAGTCTCAATTAAGTATTGAGGAAATGAACGCAGTTAATTCAAAAACAATTGATTTTGACATTGTTACTTTATCACAACCCAAGATAGATGGTAGTTGTTTGGTACTTTCATCTGACTTAATCAAATCCGGCGTAAACCTACCACATAGTCTATTACTATACGGAGATGATTCTAGCATCGGTGTTATTGCCAAACAAATCATGGGAGACAAATTTATTCAGTTTGTTGTAAAAAATCTATTAAAGGTTCATGCCAGAAGACATCCAAACAAAAGACTATACATATTAAATGAAGATAACCCAAGAGGATTCTGTGGTGATAAAAAAGGATTGTGGTCAAACATATTGGACCAACACTCAAAATTCAATCTTCATAATATAATTAACTCCCAAAATAAATTCTTTACCTTTAAAGATGTTTTTGATAAAATAAACAAAAATGAAAATTAAAATTTTAGAAACTCAAGATATAGAATTTGCACCAAATAAAAGGTGTCAAAATAATGTCTCTAGAATAACATCAAGAAATAAAAGAGCATTTTATCCATATATAGGGTTAAAGAACGAGTTCAAAGAACATGGGATCGACTTTGTAGATGATAAAAGACAAGCGGATTGTTACTTTGTAGGTTGGGGATCTGTGTGCAATATGGGATTAGAATATGAACAATCAGTAGCTAGTGGTGTTGAATTTCTAAAATCTCTGGATAAGCCATTCTATTTCTTTGATACTAATGATTCTGTCATGTTGCATGGTATTTTCGATGTATTCAAACAATGTCCAGGTTTAAAATATTTTAAGTCACATTATTATAGGGATTTGAGTTTATATACAAAACCGACATCATTTGGAAGATATTGGTGGCCTCTAGTACCTGAATTAGAATATAAGTTGTCCAATGATGATTTAGAATTGCTAAAATCAAAGATAGAGTTATCAAATACAAATTGGATTTACCATAGAAAACCTTATAATCCCATAAACGTTGATATTAGAAATTATAAGTATGATGCAATTTGCTTGGTTGGTATTCTAAATATAGATTCAACCATGGATCGGCCAAGTATGTTTAATTATAAAAAAGAAATAGGTAAATATTATAACGATCACAGATTGAATATCTTCAAAAAGTTAAAAAATTTAGAAAAATATAATTTTAAAATATTAACATCCGAACAATCTGGAAAACTAGATGAGGACTCTTACGAAAGAATTTGTTTAGAATCAAAAATTATGATTTCGCCACATGGATTTGGTGAAATAAATTCTAGAGAACTGGATGCGATAAATTATGGAAATGTAATTTGCAAAGGTGATATTAGACACATAATTACAAAACCAGATTTATTTCATAATGATTCGTGTATTTTTTATAAAGATGATTTGTCGGATTTTGAAGAAAAGTTGGTAGATGGAATACAAAATTTCAACAATCATAAAATCAAAATTAAAAATATAAGAAATCGAATGGATTATGCATTAAATATGTTTATTACAGACACATTCCGCTCAATTTCAGACAAAAGATTTTTTACATCAAAAGATATCTTTTATAATATTAAGAAAAAAACATGACTATAGACGAAATACTAAATTTAGTGCCAGATAAGTTTGAGCATAAAACTACTACTTCCAAGAAGTTTAAGCGTGACGTTTTTGCATTCTTTGATAAACCCGAATTCAAAAACAAAACTGCTTTGGAAATTGGATCAAATCTTGGATATACTACATTTATTTTAAGTTATCTATTCAACCAAGTATATGGCATCAATGAAAAAGAATTTGATAAGGCCGATGAATTTTGCAAACGAAATGGCAGAACCAACGTCAAGTTCTTTGGTCAAGACGTATACAAATACGGACTTCCTGTTGATACTGCCGATGTAATTATGGTGGATGCTCTCCACACCTATGATGCTGTCCAAATAGACGTATATAACGCCCTAAAGTTAAAATCGGATGGTAAGAAGTACTTCATCTTTGACGATGTAGGAGCTTATCCAGAAATTATTAACTCACTAAATGATCTTTTTGCAAAGAATGTTATTAAACCAATGGTTAGAATTGGCCATTCTGATGAAGAAAAGTTCACAAGACCATTGTACGATTGGGAAGGAGTAATTTGTATTGAAGTATGAAAATTTGTTTTGTTAGTCAAAATGGTCATAGTGGAAAACTGCCAAGAAATTTTGTAAATTGCAGGACGGAATTTGCTTGGCAAATCGCTTTAAATGCCGATCACTACAATTTCCAAGAATGGTTTTCGTCTACTAATGATAAAAGTTATGATTTAATAGTTGTAATTCCACCCAAAAAACTCGAAATAATCGACACAAACTTATTATTAGAAAGTGTCAAGAAGTGGGGTAAAAAAGTAACTGTAATGCAAGAGGGTCCAGCTTGGTACTATCAAGACTATAATTATATTAATCAAGTCAACTATATTAACTTTCTGAGTGAGATGGATTTCTTGTTGGTTCATAACAAAAGCGATATTCCATACTTCAAGGGTATATTTAAAAAACCCACATTTAATCTTCAGTCTTTAATGATTGAAGATACTATTAAAAGTGTATCTCGTCAAAATAATCAAATGCCTATTATTGGTGGTAACTTTTGTAGTTGGTATGGTGGTATTGACAGTTACTTTGTGGCACAAAACTTTAATAAACCCATCTTTATTCCTAGTATGGGTCGTAAGATAGAGAATGAAGATCAATTTCCTAGCTTACATCACTTACCATATATGATGTGGAGTGAATGGATACAAGCCCTCGCCAATTTTAATGTCGGTATACATTTGATGCGTACACATGCGGCTGGTACATTCGCTCTCAATTGTGCTTATTTGGGTATACCATGTATTGGATATAAAGGACTAGATACACAACAGATATTACATCCAGATTTATCCGTAGATATAGGAGACATAGATAGAGCGAATAATCTAGCAACAAAGTTGCGTGATGACAAAGAATTTTATAATAATTGTTCACAAAACTCCATGGATAATTATAAGAGATTCTATACAGAAAACATTTGGTTACAAAACTGGAAAACAATATATGAGCAAATCAAAAATTAAAATCGGCATTGTTGGTTATGGTTATGTTGGTAAAGCATTTCATGCTTTTTTCAAAGATCATTACGAAGTATTAATTCGTGATCCACTATATGCAGATTCAGTATCAAAAGAAGAAATCAACGAGTGTGAACTAGGTGTAGTTTGTGTACCAACCCCATCAAACGCAGATGGTAGCTGTGACACAAGTATTGTTGAAGAGTCCGTATCTTGGATGACCAATTCAATTATTCTTATAAAGTCAACCGTTGAAATTGGTACCACACGAAGACTCATTGCAAAGTACAATAAAAATGTTGTATTCAGTCCAGAGTTTGCCGGTGAATCCAAGTATTGGACTCCAAATGGTTTTACCACCGATGTTAAACAAACTCCATTCTTCATCTTTGGTGCGGATAATAAGTCAGTTGGTCATAGATTGGTTGACATTTATATGCCAATTACAGGTCCAAGCAAAACATATCGTGTAACTGATAGCATTAGTGCGGAGATCACAAAGTATGTAGAAAACACTTACTTTGCGATGAAGGTTGCGTTTGTAAATGAGTTATACGATCTATGTGAAAAGAGTGGTACACATTGGAGTGAAGTACGTGATTTGTGGCTGTTGGATCCAAGAACAAACAAGTCTCATACAGCTGTATTTGCTAACGAACGTGGTTTTGGTGGCAAGTGTTTACCAAAAGATACAAAGGCTATGGTAGGTTATGGTGATAAACTAGGAGTAGATCTATCAATTCTTAAGACAGTGTTGAAGAGCAACGATCAAATGGTAAAACGCAATGGCTAAGAATTGTATATTGATGGTTGCGATAGAGGATGAATTGTCAAAACATTCTCACAAAACTTATTTTGAGCATACCATAAAATCGTGGGAGTTTTATTGTAAAAGATACGATATTGACTTTCGTGTTGTCAGAGAAAAATTGCCAAATGTTAAGTATAGTGTTTGGCATAAAGAATTTGTCTTTGACTATGTTGGAGATGGTTATGAGAAAATTGGTGTAGTTGACTTTGATACAATGATCAAGTGGGATGCTCCTAATATCTTTGATTTGTACGAAGATGAGTTTTGTGGTGTATTGGATAATGTATCTATTCAGTGGATTGATAAAAGTTTGAAAGCATTTAGATCATCATTTGATGAACTATCTGAGGTTCCAATGACATTATCTCAATATATCAATGGCGGAGTATTGTTTTTTCATAAATCCCACAAACCATTTTTTGAAAAACTCAAGAACTTTTATTTAACCAACAAAGACAAAATGGATAACTGGAATATTCCAGGTGTTGGTAAAGAACAATCTATTTTGAATTTGTTCTTGGTTAAAGAAGGTATCAAGAGAAAAACACTTCCATATTGCTGGAACACGGTTGGCATGATAAAAAAGGGAATGCTTTGGCACAATGATAAGTTGGATGATAAAACCACATTTTTATTTAAGTATGGTTATATCTGGCACTTTACAGGGTTTCCTATTCAAGACAGAAACAATTTAATTAATGATGTTTGGAACAATATACACCAATTCTACAAATGAAAAATGTTATTCTAATACCAGCCGTTGTTTCTTCTAACAACGAAAAGAAGCTTCGTAATACCCCACTTATTAACAAGATTTATGAATACAGCATAAATAGTTGGAAGCATTTTGCCAAGAATCATGATTGTCAAGTGGTTGTATTGGATGAACCACTGATGAATACTAATGTTACCAGTTTGGCATGGCAACGTTATTATGCATTGGATTTGTTGGAACAAAGCAATATTAAGTATAATCAAGTATTGATAGTTGATGCCGATACTATTGTTCATCCAAATTGTCCTAACTTCTTTGAAATGACCAACAACAAATATACAGGTGTACACGATGGTGTTGTATATGAATGGGTAATGAGAAGTACCGAGTGTTATAGTAAACTATTGTTTAATGATTATAAATTAGATATTTGGAAGTACATCAACGGAGGGTTCCAGATATTCAACGAATCTCATAAAGAACATTTGGACTATTTAAAGCAGTTCTATCTTGAAAATCGTGAACGTATTTATCAATTGGAATCAACTATAAAATTGGGCACAGATCAAACCCCAATGAATTTCTTGCTTCAAATGAAAAACGTTGATGTAAATATTCTGCCATATGAATATAATATGATGGGATTATTCTTGACCGATGGTTTAACAGATGATTTGGTATTTACAGATTATGGATGGGTATACCATTTTAATGGAATTCCTGATACTAGTTATGGTACAAAGGTTGAGCATTATATGAACAAAACCTATAATAAGTTATATAAAACATGAAATATACAATTTGCACCGTCGTTAATGACATTTATTTAGATTTTTTGTACTATTTTACCAAATCCGCACTTGAAAAGTGTACAAATTTGGATGAGTTAGTAATATTATATACAGGAGAAAACTTCAAACAAAACCCAATTTTTAACGATAGTCGAGTTAAAATTGTCAACTATGTGAAACCAATTAAAACCCAAAATATTTGGGACTCTGGTTGGCAAAAAAATATAGACTTAAAAACTCAATTTCTTCGTGATCTAGCGGTTAATTCTGACAAACCAATTTTTCTGGTTGATGTAGATTGTTACTTCTTGAATGAGTTTGTAGATGTGGTGGATGTATCCAAAGATATTCTTGTTACCAAACGGGTACACAAATCTCCTTATATCGCATCATTTGTTGGTTTAATCAATCCCAAAAAATGTGTTCCATTCATAGATAGATGGAGACATCAAATGACTTTGATACCAGACGTACCAAGAGAAACTACCGCATTGGTAAATACCATTCCAATCATGAAAGATAAGATTGCTATTCAAGAGGTACCAGATACTACCATTAGTTGTATAAACTTTCAATCTCCACCACCAGAAGCTAGAATCTTACACTTCAAAGGTACTAGAGTTGGAGATGCTGTAGAATTGGTGAAGAAACGACTGGAAAATCTAAAATCAATTGTATAATGTGTAGCTTTTATTTTAGCAATCAATATCTCGGTAATCTTGATGAACTTAATAAGTTTTTGAAACCCAGAGGACCAGACTATACCAATGTGGTAGAAGTTGAGGGTTATACATTGATTCATAACTTGTTGAGTTTGACAGGTCAATTTACACCACAACCTCTTAATAAAAATAACATTCATGTGTTGTTTAATGGAGAAATTTATAACTTCAAAGACTTTGATTCAAACGCAAAGTGTGATAGTGAAGTTATTATAGATCTGTATCAGAAGTATGGTCCTGAATTTACCAGCAAATTAGATGGTGAATATGCCATTTTGATCTTGGATTTGAATACCAAACGAATCGTTTTCTCATCTGATACCTTCAGAACCAAGCCGTTATTTTATAGTATTGAAGGTAAATCTATAGCTGTTTCTACATATACCACTCCGATTTTAGTATCAAATTTTAAAAAGTCAAATAAGGTAGAAGCCAACACAACCTACATATATGATATTAGATCTGGTCAATTAACTACCAGAACAATTACCAACTTCAATCTTGATCAATACAAAAACAATGTGGATGGTTGGATCTCAAAGTTTGATAAAGCTATTGAAAAAAGAACCAAGTTTTCCGCCGATAAGAAATTCTTCATAGGACTTAGTAGTGGTTATGATAGTGGAATCATAAGCTGTGCGTTGAATAAAACTGGCATCGACTACAAAGCATATAGCGTTGCTGCATCTGAAAATATTGATATAATCAAACAACGATTTAATCTTATCAAAAATAAGGAGTTGATTAATCTTAAGAAGTCAGAATTCGATTATCAGTCTGCAAATTTGTTTGGTATCAAATGTGAAGATTTTACCAGTCAAGATTTGGGTATTAATATAAGATCAGATAAAGCGTGTTATGGACTCGCTCATATTTGTACATTAGCTCAAAGAGATAGTAGAAAGATATACATCTCTGGTCAAGGTGCTGATGAGATCATTTCTGACTATGGTATGAACGGCAATAAAATCTATGGTCATAGTACGTTCGGTGGTGTGTTTCCATCTGATCTAAGACCATCATTTCCATGGAGAAATTTCTTTAAGGGTACCCAAGAGCTTTATATTTCCAAGGAAGAATATGTTGCTGGATCGTTTGGTATAGAATCAAGATATCCATTCTTGGATTTGGAATTAGTTCAAGAATACTTGAATTTGTCAACAGACGTAAAAAATAAAAAATATAAGCATGTAATCCACGAATATTTATTGAGAAATAACTTCCCATTTGAACAAAATAAGAAGATTGGGTTTCAAGCAAATAAAAATTTATTATGAAAAAAAGAGATTCGTGGAATTCTACATACGAAAATATGCGTTATACTTATGACCTAAATAAGGATAGTATTGTACTAGACTTTGGTGGTTTTACAGGTGGATTCGCTGAAAAGATTGCATCTAAGTATGGATGTAGAGTTTATG
>Ga0214919_10004066_pt1 | contig 21545 bp, 16 predicted proteins | sample LL1503_MetaG_FD_177994 | JGI IMG/M metagenome (GOLD analysis project Ga0214919, IMG submission 177994) | Freshwater microbial communities from Lake Lanier, Atlanta, Georgia, United States - LL-1503 | ecosystem: Environmental > Aquatic > Freshwater > Lake | place: USA: Georgia | collected... | reverse complement strand
CACCGTATTTGAAACTGTTACGTACAATTTTAAAAATTCGAGTATCAAATTTATTGAGTTTGGTCCACTGTTGTAGATACTTTTTAATAATTTTAACTTCAGTGCTAGTGGCTTTTTCGTTGAAGAAGATCTCAAATGGTGTTTTATTTTCTTCGTTAGTTTGGCTACAAAACTCTGCTAGAATGTCTAGTGCAGCGTTAACTTCACTGTCGCTGTCCATGGTATCATATTGCCCGTAACGCTCTAAACGATTGGGATGGCCAGCATAGACATCGGGCAAATAGCTAGAATAGTTAGTTCGACTAGGATTGTTCCCAGTACTCATACTGCCGCTAATTGTGCTTAGTTTGCCTGTTGTGTTTACAGGAGAAAAATACTTTTTCCATCCACTCATCTTAAATTCCTAGTTTGGGTATGTTTATACCGTTGCAAATAAGTTACCGCCCAATTCTTTAGTAGCATTATAATTACGTTGGGTATAATCCGTGTTCTGTTTCATAACCGCTAATAACTGTGCAGTAAGACTATTTAACCGTTGTATGCCTTCTGCAACGCCGTTCTGACCTGTAAGCTGAGCCATTTGACTAGGTGTTACCACAGACTCCCCAGCTTGTACATTTAGAGTAGCATCTTGTTTTTCCCACCAACTACCTGTCATTCCTATAGTGCCACTATGACGGTTAGCATTTGGAAACATCAATGGATCAATATTTCGAGGTTTGTTATCTCCCCAAAGAAAAGCCCTGCCATTGTTAGCATTTTTATATGCTTCAATAGCCTGATTTGTTTCGTTTATTTTTGCACGAGCTGCATCTCTTGCTGCATCAATTGCTGATTGATTACCTTCTTGTTGTATATCTTCTGCTGCACGAACTAATCTATTTACTTCGGCTCCTAATTTTTCTATGTGTCGTTGTTGCTTTCTTAATTCTGGATCTTCTCCTCCAGCGGAGCCAAACTTTTTGTAAAGTATGGCATTAACATAATCTTCTACAACATTAACCATATTAATTGCATACGGTTTGAAGAACTCAAGAAAGTTATCAAACATCTTTATTAAAGGACCTCTAACAACATCCCAAAGCTGAGATACTTTTTCACCCATTACATCAAATACACCAGACCATCCTTTCTCTGTATATGCTTTTTTCATTTCAGCTAAAGTATTTTTAAACCATTCCCAGACTCCATTTACTCCTTTAATTATTAGTGGCAAATATTCTTGCACTAATTTTAACAAAGCGATTCCTGCTTTTAATACCCATTGTGCAAAGTCTTTTAAAAATGGTACCATTGGTACTATAGCACCATATATCATGTTTAATAGTTCGTCGCCAAAGGACCTGATAGCTTTTGAACTCTGCTCTAATGCTGCTGCGGATCCAGATGCCTGTTTGGCTCGATCTTTTGCTGATTTGTTCTCAGCTTCTTTTAATGTTGCTTCATCTTGATAGGTTCTTCGTGTTTTAAGAAGTGTTGCTAGAGCTAGCATCTGTTGTTGAACTGCAACTGATCCTTGGGCAGCACCAATTTGAGTTAGTAGTTTAGCGCCTTCATTACCTGCATTTAACAAACCAACTCTAGCCATTTTAACAAGTTCTTTTGTATCTACACCAGCATTTATTGCGTCAAGCAATCGTTTGTTTAGCTTAGACATAGCACCACCAGTCAATGAATCCATGTCAGCTTGAGCTTTAGTTTGTGCTACATTTGCACCCCTTGCTGCATTTTTAAAAAATTCAGCAGCTTCGTCTCCGCCACCTTGAATAATCTCTTGTAATACCACACCAATTTTTTTAGCGTTGTCACCCTTAAGAGTAGAAAGATAAACTTGGAATGCTTCTTCCATTAATACTTTTTGTTGTTTTTTCCTTAACTCTGCATTACTTTCACCAGTTAGTTGACTTAGAGTGGAAAGTTGTTCAGCATATTCAGCAGCACCTTTTGTAACTTTTTCTGAATTATTAAGATCTTGTTTGTTCATTGTACCTTGCATTCTCATATAGAGAGCAAGGGTTTCAGCAGCAGATTCAGCAGTATATCCCAATCCTGCTAACATATTTCCATATTTGCTTTTAGGGCCATATAATCCACCTGCAATGTTTACAAATTTATCAATACCACTTTGCACATTACCGCCCATTGTAGCAAATAAATCTGAATTTGTTTGTACAATTTTAGTAAAGTCATCCATACTCATATATGCTCTAGCAGCAGATGATCTCATAGCAGACAATGACCCTCCAAAACTAGCACCAGAATCTGTGAGTTTTTGATATACCGCTAATAAGTTTTCTTGATAAGCTGTAAAAGCACTTAATATTCCAAAGAATGTTCCAAGTACTGGAAAACCAGAAAACGCTGCATAAAATTCACTGAGCTTCGATGTGCCCATTGCAGTACTTTTTGCAAATTCATAAAGATTTACAGCAACACCTTTTAAACCTCCGATAACAGTAGATACTACATCACTCAAAAATCCAAAAACACTACTAATTCCGCTAACAACTCCTTTAAGTACCCCGAACGCCATTGACAGTGGATTAAAAGATGACAACAAACTAGCGGCACTACTAGCAGGGCTTCCACCGCTACTTGTACTGCTACTACTTCCCCCACCACCACCAGTTCCTGCTCTACTGATTATATTCTGAAGTTTAATCAGATTGACATTCATGGCCTGTGCTGTTGCCAATAAGTCTGCTAGTGTTGCTTCTGTTGCGCCAGTCATAGTTTAAAAATCACCATTAAGTACATAGATAAATAGAATATTCATATATAGTTTATTTATCGGAGATAAAACCATGCAAGTACAACCAGTCAAATCTAAAAACAACCCTTTAGCTAGCTTTATGCGTCAACCTAAGGTATATATATCTTTACCTAGTAGAGGAGATTTTTGGCCAAAAGGTAGCATTGATATTCCAGAAACTGGAGAGCTTCCAGTTTTTTCAATGACTGCACGAGATGAACTATTGTTTAAAACACCCGATGCATTAATGAATGGACAAGCAGTAATTGATGTTATCCAAAGTTGTATACCAAATATCAAGAATGCTTGGGCAACACCTACCATTGATCTTGATACTATATTGATCGCTATTAGATTAGCCACATATGGTGAGAAGATGCCTTTCAAACATAAAATTCCTGTAATTGATGAAGAAGTTAACTATGAGATCGATTTAAGAATGCTGTTAGATCAACAACAGGGTAATTATTGGATTGATCAAGTTGTTATTAATCCAGAGTTTATTATTTGTGTTAAACCACTAACCTACAAACATATGACACAGACTAGTATCAAAAGTTTTGAAACAACTAGAATACTTAGTATGGTCAACGATGAAAGTATTAATGACGAAAAGAAATTAGAAATGTTTAATGCTAGTTTCAATAATCTTACCAAAGTTACTGTAGAATTAATGGCTGAAAGTGTTTATAAAATTATCACAAGTGAAACTGAAGTTACTGATGCTCGATTTATTTCAGAGTTTGTTAATAATGCCGACAAAGAAATATTTGATAAAGTTCAAACACATTTGTCTGAGATTAAAAAGAACAACGATCTTAAACCTTTGGTGTTCAATACCACAGAAGAGCAGCAAGAATTAGGTGCTCCTGCAACCTACACAGTACCTATTAATTTTAACGATTCTGATTTTTTCGCATGAGGCTTTTGACTATGTCCATGGATGAAATCCAGGATGAAGTTAAATCATTAGAGAACGAGTCAAAAGCCTTAATCAAAGAACTTTACAAGATGGCTTGGTTTATGCGAGGTGCTCTAAGCATAGAGCAAGCATATATGATGTGTATTGATGACAGAATGATTATATCTGATATAATCAACGAGAATTTAGAAACTACTAAAGAATCTGGATTACCGTTCTTTTGATTTTTATATGCCGGCTCTTGTTAGCTTCTGTTGCATTATCTGTAACTGAGATTTCAACTGTGCAACTTCATCATCATTATTAGCAGCGCCATTAGCGCCATTAGCACCTGGAGTAGCAGGAGCAGCACCACCTATTGCAGTGGCTCCTGCTTCTTTACCTTGAGCTATAGCCCTTTTAATACCAGTACCTATGCCAGTAACTGCGCCATAGGCTTGTCCTGCCTTGCCAATGCCTTGTGCAATTCTCTGACTTAAAGATGGTCCAGATGTATTTGCATTGGGAGTTGCTGTTGTAGCAGTAGTAGGGGTAGTAGCAGTAGTAGGGGTAGTAGCAGTAGTAGGGGTAGTAGCAGTAGTAGGGGTAGTAGCAGTAGTAGGGGTAGTAGCAGTAGTAGGGGTAGTAGCAGTAGTTGTAGCAGTAGTAGAGGTAGTAGCACCTAAAGTATTTGGTTGTGCATACGCACTCCTTACACTATAAGCACCCTGTGCTGGAGTTGCTTGAGGTAATGGTGCTGCATTAGGTCTTGCTCCACTAGCAGCCGCTTGCATTGATGCTTGTTGGGCATCAGTTCTTGGACCTAATTCTGTTAACAACTGTGCGATCTTCATATTCTATTCCTTAAAGGATATTTTATTTATATATTAAAGTGAACTACGTTCACTTGCTTCTTCACTTGCGTTCGAAGCAAATTTATTTATATAATAATGTGTTCATCGTTAACGATGTTAATATTATCTAGATTAATCGGTCACACTTAGCCCAGACTAGGGCTAAGAAAAAACTGGGCATTATCTGAGTAGCACAGTCACACAGCGTTAGAACTACAAGCATTTCTGCTAGCACAGGCGGTTGACCGATACCTGCTCATTCTGTCTTATTTCAACGGCGGCTTACAAATATACGCTATCATATTTGTAAAGCGTGGAGTTTATGTTTGTTACTCCATCCTTGGGCCTTACTTTTAACTCTATTCAAACAATCAAACCGCAGGCATTTTGCGATCGTGGTCCTGTTAAGGATACTGATTGAGCACTCTTATCGGCAAGAGATTTCCCTCCCTGTGATTCAAAATCCAGGTTTCCGGGCACCAGAAATTAGCAGGTGCGAGCTTTTAACCGATTAACTGAGCCTAAATTTTGTTTATAATGTGGGAGCCATGGACACGGACTGATATTTGTCCGTTATAATATTCTTGTGATTCTAATACTTTGCGGTCGAATTGTTCACGGGCCTCAACGTAAGATGTTTCTGCTTTGCTTTTACAATAATGTAATATTTCTCTTGTGAAGTTTTCTTTGCCATATAACTCAACGTCTTTGTTGAGTTCTAAGTTTGAGCCATAATAATCTTGCCAGTCGCTGTCTATTTTGCTTCTGATCTTCTTTTTCTTCTTGGTGCCGTTCTTCAACTTGATAGTCTTGTAGGTCGTTTTACTAAATTTTGCTAATTTTTTGCCAATATAGAGCCTGCCAGAGGTATTACATGAGATAAGATAAACAAATCCCACGCAATCTTCGGGCAGTTCTGTAACTATAGAACCTTTATGGTACCAAGTCATTGACCCATTGATGCCTTAGCTTCCTTGCGGGCATTCTTCTCAGCAGTGATTTCATTGCGGCGGGCTTTAACAGCTTTGGCTAGTTCACCTAATGCTTTACGAGCACGGGTTCCAGCAGCAGCATTACCTGCTGTAAATTTTGCATCCTCTGCTAAGAATGCTTCCATTTGATCTTTAATTTGTTGTGTTGATGTCATTTCTTATTTTCCTTGGTCTTCCTGCTTTTAAAGGATTTGCTTTTCTGTAAGCTCTTTCTTCTCTTTTCTGTACTAACGTATCTTTAGTATCTTGCCTGCGGGCATCATACAATTCTATGCTAGATCTATGTAATTGTTTTTCTACACTAATGATTTTTTTTATGCAGCCTCTGAACCTTCTCCCTACTTCGGGATCTTTTTTCTTCATGCAAGCATAGTGATAGTTATGCAGATCTACAATGAGGCTTAGTAATTCTGAATACAAAGCATTATGCTTGGCCATTGCTTCATTCAACATAGTCTACATCATTTGAATAACTGGTAAAACCATTTTCTTTGATAACTCTAAGAACATTGTTTACCCTGCCAATCAATTCATCCTTGTGTGATATTAAGTATATATTCTTATTGCGTTCTCTGGCCATCTTTTTTAGGACTGCTAGGGCACTTTCTACACCAGCACTATCCATTCCAGCATCTACAAGTTCGTCAATAAACAATAAATTAATACTTTGATATAGACCTTCCCAAACATCTCGGAAAGCAAAACTCATACTTAAGATTAATCGATTACGTTCACCTCTGCTAAGATTATCAAAATCTAAATCTTGTCCTAATTGGGTAATCTCAACATTAAGGTCATTTTGAAAAATAACTCGATGCGGCAATCCAAGTTTATCGATATAATATCCTAGACGTTTGTTTAGATAACTCAAATTTTGATCAATGATCTTCTTACGGATGAAACTATCTTTGTTGGTTAATAGTTTGTGTAAGAATTCTTGATGATCTTTAAGTTTAGTCATTGCATTAATGGCATCCCAATTAATTTCTTGAATTGCGGTCTTTTTTAATTCTTCTATTTGTTCTTCGTAGGGATTTAATTCATCTGCTCGAGTGGTTAAACTCTTTTCAAGACTATCTAAATTATTTTTATGTCCAAGTGCTTCTGCTTCTGTATCATAAAATGTATTAGGTCTCAACGGCATATCACCATCAACTATTTCATCTACAATCTTTTCTAAGTCTTGAGATACTTTATCAAAATATTTCTTTGCTTCTGTCAAGTGCTGTGTAGCAACAGAAGTCATTTCTTCATGTTTATGATCGTGAAGTTCCTGTTCACAAGCATGGCAAGTTTTATTTGCTAAACTTTTTAATTCTGTTTCATACTTCTTAACTGATTTTTCAGCCTGACCAAGGGCAGAATTCAAAGTTGCTTGCTGTTTATTCAGCCCTTGTATTTTTGTATTGTGTTCATTCCATAATTTAAGTTGAGCATGTGCCGCTAACTCTGCTTCAATGTCAACAGTTTCAAGCCGCATCATAGCCCTACCGATGTTTTCTATGTCAGCGGTCTTCTTAGTTTCCCAAGCACTACTCTTAATACCTAAACTATCTATGCTTTTTTGTACATTTTCATTAGCAGCTTTAATGCCTTCTATCTTAAATGTTTCTTGTTGAATGCTATCTTTAGTTTCTTTGACTAATAATTTAAGAGATTCGGCTTTTTCACTGAGCAGGGTAATTCCTAGCAATTGTTCAATAACTTCTCTCTGTTCTGCAGCCTTCATTGACAAAAACGGCTCTGTATAGGTGTTTAACGCAACTAAATGCTTGAACATTGTATGGCTCATCTCCAACATCTGCTCAATGGCCTTCTGCGTTTCTCTACTATCACCCTGACTATCGTCTTCGGATTCTTCGGTTTTTAGCTGGTTATCATTGACAAATAGCTTGAGTATGTTAGGCTTCCGTCCCCGTTCGATCCGATATTTTACGCCGTTTTTTTCAAATTCAACAGTAACTAACATAGCTTTACCGTTGGTCTTATTGATTAAGTTTTCTTTCTTAATATTAGTTAAAGCCTGCCCATACAATGCATAAGATAATGCATTAACAATGGTAGTTTTACCCGTGCCGTTGCGTGATCCAGTGTCGTCACCGCCTAGATCAAGGTTAGATCCTAGCACTAATGTTAATGCTTGTTTGTCAAAGTCCACGGCTTGGGTCTGGTTGCCCACACTCATAAAGTTTTTTACTGTAAGATTATTTAATTTAAACATTAGAGGTTATTATAAATTTCTAATAAAACTGTTCTATCAAACTGTTCGCTATCAATATTAATCAATTGTTCAGTGACAATCTGATCAACACTTTCAAATGTTGCATCCGGATTATCATCAATAGTACCATCCATATTAGTTTTATCTTGAATAAGACTAATTTCACGAATGTCGTAATCGCGAATGAATGTTTCTTTAATAAAGTTTGCCTCTTCGTAACTAATATCGATATCAAGATTCACTTTAATGTGCATCTTAGATTTCATTATAGCATCCGCATTGTCAATTAAGTTACTAAGTTTAACGGTTCTATACTTAGGGCAGTTGGCCCAATTGATAAATTGTGGTTCCCCACCCCATTCTAAAGTCATCATTCCTCGATCATCGTCACCTGTATCTGCAAAGTTATGTGGAAACGCATTACCAATGTACCAAATATTTCCACTATTTTGTCTTTTATGGAAATGACCACTGAATACATAGTCTGGACCTTTGAGTGAATCTGCACCAAGTTCACCGTGATCGGGCATTTGTACCATAGCGTTCATATAAAACAATGGTAATTCAAAGTGACCAAATACATATTTGCTTTTAATAGACTTCATGGTTTTCCACTCGTCACCTACTAGCCAAGGTACAAGGGTAACATCACCCCGGGTCATAATACTGTCTACGACAGTGACGCCTGGAACGTGCCTACCAAAAGCACTCGAGTGAATGTCACGCTTGTCTTTATAGAACAAATCGTGGTTACCTGGGAACCAAAAGAACTGTTCAAATGCTGCACCTAGTTTTTCTAGACAGCGTAGACTGCTATCTAATGTGAATAAGTTTAGGCTGTTGCGGTTATGACTCCAGTCGCCGAGAAAAATACAAGTTTCGCAACCTGCATTCTGAGCTTCTGCAATAAACCAATCTATAAATTCTTCGCAATCACGTAAGTGTGTTGTACTATTGGACTTTAGACCATAGTGAATATCTGTGAAACACGCTACCTTTTTAAACAAGGGCATTAATTATTCTCCTAGCTACGAGTTTAGCAGGACCTATTTTAAATGTCAAGGTTCTTTCTCTTCAATATCGCCATCTTCTTCTTCGGGATATTCCTCGCTCTTGGGCATACGCATATTTTTATATAGTTCTGCCTGTCTAGCAGTTTCCTCTGCATACCCTTGTGAATTCTGTCGAGTTGAACTTGGTGTTAGTCCAGCTTCTTCTAATAAGTCATCTCGGATATTTTGACTTTTCTTTTCAATGTTTAGGATCCTAGTGAAGCTATTAGTCACCGCAGCGGTATAATAGGCAAACGGATTTTCACTTTTACTCTCATCAAATTGCAATCCAATCTGACTTAATTGTAAGATTGCTTGCCCCTTCATTTCATCAACATAGGTATATCCACGCCAATTTGATCTTTGTGCATATCTTTCACTAAGTTTGATATACATCTTACCTAGATTTTCTGTAATACGTCCGTGATCTTTGCTGAAGTGTCCGGTATCTAATGGACCTTTCCAATGGCTTTTGCCCACACAAATTAACTCATCTTTGTCATTGAATTTCCAATGTTGGAATGGGGGGAAATTTACTTTGTCATGACTATCTGCTGTAGTCTTTGTAGTTTTCTTACGACCCGGTGCTAATGGTATATGTTCAAACGTCATAATACGTATGACCACATCTGTTTTTGCAATAGTTTTATAGTCTGGGGTTACTTCTGCTAGTTTGGTTTTCTTGTCTCCACCGTTTCTAGCAATAGCAAATGCAATCAATCCTAATCTTTTTGCTCTAGCACGTTTAGCATCTGCTATAGTACGTATATTGATCTTATCAATATTTGATAGAATTATGTCATGTTGTTTGTAGTCCGGGCTGATAAAACTTGAAAAGCTGCATTTGCTTTGATGTATCTCTGCTAGTAAATCTCTATTGTTTAGATATTTTACTTTTCTTATGGTTGGTATAAGGCTCATGTTTTTATTGTTATTCCTTATGTTAAGTATAACATCAATTTTTTGGTTGTCAACCATTGATATTATATTAGCACTTTATTTATTGGTTAAATATAGTATAAAGGAGCTATCATGGGTATTCTAGAAGCAGCAGGTTCGTTAATTGACAAATCGTCCACATTATCTGGTATCAAAAATCAGGCGCAGGCGTGGGGCGACTCTGTGCGAGCAGCTCAAAGATTTTTTGGAGGCAAAAAACCTGAATTACCAAGTGCATCAGTAACCGGTAATATGACCATGGAGCAAGATCTTAGAGTGAGAATTAAAGTTCCAGAAAATTATCTTCAGGCCCTTACTTCCAAAAATTGGAAACATTCTGGAATAATTTTTCCTTATACTCCACAGATATCATTAGAACATAAAGCTGATTATGCCCCTGCTAATCCTATGCACAGTAATTACAACATAAATTTTTATAAAAATAGTTCAGTGACTTCTATTAGCATCTCGGGAAAGTTTACGGTGCAGAATGAAACTGATGCTTACAATTATCTTTCTACTGTACATTTATTGCGAGCATTGACAAAGATGAATTTTGGAAAAGATGGAAATCCAGGCGCACCACCACCAGTATGCCGATTAATGGCCTACGGTGATTATATGTTAGATAATGTTCCTGTAGCAATTACTAGTTTTAAATCAGACCTTCCAGAAAACATTGATTATTTTTCAGTATCTGGTACTATGTATGGTGCTGCCAGGGTTCCTATTTCTTCTACCATTACTGTGGTTTGTATACCAATGTATAGCAGACAAGAAATGTTAAATGCATCTGTAACTGGTTGGTTAGATGGCACCTCAAGTAGAAAACAAGGATATCTATAATGTCAATGTATAAAAATACAAGCCCCTACTATACCACCGATCTTACGGGGGGTTATTTAAATATAATGTCAACAAGATATATACCTGATAAAATCGATGACTTATTATTTGAAGTACCAAACACCTATGAAAATCGTCCAGATTTATTAGCCTATGATCTATACAAAGATGTAGGACTATGGTGGGTATTTGCAGTTAGAAATCCTAGCATTATTAAAGATCCTGTATATGATTTAGTTGCTGGTATTAAAATCTACATACCTCAACTGACTACAATTAAATCTGCATTAGGAATGTAATATGGGAACAAGCTCAAATATTGCCTTTGGCAAATTTACTAATGATATGGCTCTAGCAGCCGCTAATAAAAACGCTAATAATAAAAAGTTAGGTGTAAATATTCCTCAAACTGCCGCAGCACAACAATTAGCAGTATTAAGTCCTGACGTTACTGAGTTAAACTTAGTAACTGTCTCTGGAAAACGACTAAAAAACAATGAAGAAGAAATAGAAAAAAATGTTTTAAATAACTATCGATCTTTAACTCACAATTTTACTATGGCAGCATTGTCAATGGACGAAGTAAATGATCCAAATAGTTATAGAAGCGGAAATCTAACTCGAGTCATATTAAAATCTGGAGGAAAGGGACCAAACGCAATTAACATTACTAATGATTCAAATAAAGATCTTATCAAAGGCTTCAACGAAAACAGTCCCGGTAGATTTGATATGTTTATTGATAATGTTGAAATTGAAAGTCTAATGACATTTACAAAAAATAGTAGTGTCAGTTTAACATCATCGTTAAGATTTGATATTTTTGAACCATACAGTATTAGTGGATTTATCGAAGCTATACAGGTTGCTGCGGTATCTGCTGGATATCCTTCCTATATAGGTGCTAGTTTTGTATTGAAGATGGAATTTATAGGATATCCAGACAATGTTTCAATAGAAGAATCAAAGCCTATTACAATACCCGACAGTGTTAGATATTTTGTATTTAGATTTAATAGTGTATCTGTAGATATTACTGAGCAAGGTACAAGATATAAATGCGCAGCAACGCCCTGGAATCAAGCAGGATTTGGAGAACCTAACAAATTAAAAAAACCCATAAAGATTGTAGGAAAAACTGTAAGAGAAATATTAACTAATTTTAAAGACTCACTAAATGAACAACTAAAAGACGAAAAAAAATCATCTACAGTAGAAGGTACTACAGATGTTGAACCAGACGAGTATGATATAGTATTTTTAAGATCGGAAACTAGTAATGTTATAGATATTATAGCTAATTCTGAGATTAGCGAATTTCAAAAAGGTAATGAAAATTATGATTTTCCCGAGGCTCAAGATACAACGGGATATGATGGTCAGAAAGTTAAAAAAAGTCCTGAAAAGCAACCAGCAGGTAAGACTCAGTTTACAGAGAAAGAACTAGAAATAATTAAAAAAGATGCAGCAAAGCACGGCATCAAGAACCCTATCATTAACTTCAAACCAACTCTTCCTAATTCTTCAAAGCCTACCGTAAATTTTAGAGAAGCTCAAGCTATACATGAATGCATAGCGGCTGTTATTCGAGACAGTGAATTTGGTAAAGCTATTGTAAAAAATATAGGTATAGATGGTACTCCTGGGGAGATTGATGACTATGGTTTTATAAATTATTTTTTAATAAACATAGAGATGACCAATCTAGGAGGTATTAATAAGGTAACTAGAAAACCTCGTCAAAAATATACCTATGTAATTTCTTCATACAAAGTGCATTATACTAATGTTCCTAACTATGCAAATCAGATTGTTAATGTAGATCTATTGATAAAAAACGTTGTTTTAAGAAATTATAATTATATCTATACTGGAAAAAATGTAGATGTTTTAAATTTTAAAATTCAATTTAACAATTTATTCTTTGAAGCAGCAACATACGCAATGGGTAATAGCAATAATAATCGAGGAACTAACAATCTTAACCCGGATAATTTACCATCGCCAAAATTAAACAATCTACAAGACCCTCAACAACGTGCTTATGCAAAAGGTATATTTCCAACTTCTACAAGAACCGTAACAGCTGAGTCTAGTGATGCAACTGGGGATGGCGGCAAAAGTGGAGGGTTTGAACCTGATCCTTTCTCAGTAATGTCTAAAAATATGCACGAAGCTATCATTAATTCTCCAGTTGGTATGGTAACAGGCGAAATAGAAATATTAGGTGATCCTTTCTTTTTAGTCACAGGCGGAATAGGTAACTACAATCCCGATATAGAAAAACTTGGTAAAACTGTTAATGGTGAATCTGCCTATAATCGTGGTGAAGTTTACGTGAGTATAAAGTTTAGAAACCCTATAGATATTTCTAAATTTGAAGAAAATGGTCTAGTATATTTTAGCGAAGAAAATACTGAATATAGTGGAGTATATAAAGTGAATAGAGTAACCAGTAATTTTAGAAATGGATTGTTTACTCAACGATTAGAAATAACAAGACTTCCTGGACAAACACGTACCGGACCTAGCGATGATGCTAAACAGGTAATGATTACTAAACCGGACTCGAACAATCAATCTAACGCAGAAATAAATCTACCTAGAACTAACCGAACTCTTGTTGATCCAGAAACTTTAAATCAACAAGCTGTTGCACCTGTCGCAGTATCCACTCCTATCCCTGTTAGTAATAATACAGTTATTACATTAACACCGTTACCATAATAACTTTCTAAGATTAATATGTCCATTGAAAAAAGAACAAAAGGTAGGTTACCGACTCCGGGCCCATATCTTGCAAAAATAACTAATCATTCGGATCCTACCTATATGGGGGGATTAGAAGTAGTATTAATGCGAGGAGTACCGAACAATAAATTATCCAAACCTGACGCTTATATTGTAAGATATCTTAACCCGTTCTATGGAGTTACATCTAAAGATTTTGAAGGTAACAGTTCTGAAAAATTTGGAGATGTACAAAAAAGTTATGGGATGTGGATGATTCCACCTGACATTGGTACCACAGTTATGGTGATATTTGTAGATGGGGATCCTAATCAAGGATATTGGATGGGCTGTGTACAAGATACATATCAAAATAGTATGCTTCCGGGAATTGCCGCCGATACCAATATTGCTTGGGATACTGGACAGAAAGACAAATATGACACTGATACATTACCTGTTGCAGAGTTGAATAAAAAAGCGTTAACTGGAAATAATCCTAATGTATCTACCATTAAAAAACCAGTACATCCGTTTGCTGACAAATTATTAGCACAAGGATTATTAACTGACAATGTAAGAGGTATAACATCTAGTTCAGCTAGACGAGAAGCACCTAGTAGTGTATTTGGTATTAGTACTCCAGGACCTCTAGATATTAATGGTCCAAAAAGATTAATTGGGTATGTTGGTCCAACTTCACCAAAACAAAAAAGTGTTCCTGTGAGTAGATTGGGTGGTAGTACATTTGTTATGGATGACGGTGATTCTAACGGAGATAACGAATTAGTTAGAATTCGTACTAGAACAGGTCATCAAATTTTACTGCACAATAGTAATGATTTAATCTACATTGCTAACAGCAAGGGCACTGCTTGGATTGAATTGACTAGTAATGGCAAAATAGATATATATGCAGCAGATTCTGTAAGCATACATACTCAGGGCGACTTTAATGTATTAGCTGACAAGAATATTAATTTAGAGGCCGGCGGCAATATAAACATGAAATCTAAAAAAGCAATGAATGTAGAAGCTGTAGATGGTAAAATTTTATTTACAGGTTCTTATGATCACAAAGTTGCAGGCGATATTAAGTTTGCTACATCATCTAATTTTAATATAAATTCTGATGGTAATAATAATTTTACTGCTGCAAAGAATACTAATATATTGAGTAAAGGTTCACACTTTGAAACTGCTGGTGAGATTCATATGAATGGTCCAAAAGCATCATCCGCAACCTTAGCATCAGTTGATCTTCTGCCAACTAATTCATTACCTAATACTGATATAGACAAACCGTGGAATGGCAAAAATAGATATAAAACTGATCCTATAAATACCATTGTGTCCCGTGCTCCTACACATGAACCGTGGCCAGGCCACGAAGATTTAACAAATTAAACTGAGAACATTTATGCCTTATAAGAATATTGAAATTAATACTGCCAACACTGTATATAATCAGGCACCTCAGCAAAGTCAATTTTATAAAGGATTTAGCACAGTTGGTGCTTCAACCTATGGTAATCAGCTCTACGATATAGATTTAATTAAACAAGATATATTAAATCATTTTAATACTAAAAAAGGTCAACGATTAATGAATCCAGATTTTGGTTGCATTATATGGGATTTATTAATGGAACCGATGACTGACCAGGTTAAAGAACTGTTGGTAGATGATATTACTAAAATTTGTAATTTTGATCCTAGGGCAGTTCCTACTGAAATAACCTTAAATGATTATCCCAGCGGATATGTTGTAGAACTAACAATACAAATTCGAGACACTGATCAATCATCTTCTATGAAAATGATCTTTGATCAGAAATTAGGACTAAGTGTACAATAATATACGTACATTATTACTACAATAAATACGGTATAGAATAATAAAATTATGATTCCATCAACTAACAGCAAACTACTTGTATCCGAAGATTGGAAAAAAATATACCAATCTTTTAAAAATGCGGACTTTCAAAGCTACGATTTTGATACCTTACGTCGAACAATGATTCAAAATCTTCAGGAAAATTATCCTGAAGATTTCAATGATTTTATTGAAAGCAGCGAGTATATTGCATTAATTGATCTAATTGCTTACCTAGGGCAAAACCTAAGTTTCCGTATTGATTTAAATGCTCGTGAAAACTTTTTAGAAACAGCCCAACGCCGTGATAGTATTTTAAGATTAGCCCAATTAATTAGCTACACTCCTAAAAGAAATTCTCCAGCCAATGGTTTTTTAAAAGTAATGGCTATTTCTACTTCAGATGCTGTAATAGATAGTAATGGTACAAATTTGTCCAATATTCCTGTTTTATGGAATGATCCTACAAATTCAAATTGGTATCAACAATTTATCAGCATAATGAATTCTTCCATGTCGGGAAGTTTCTCATTTGGTAAACCACATGATAGAAAAAATATTGACGGAATACTCACGGAACAATATCGAATCAATAGTTCTAATACAGATGTTCCTGTATATACTTTTGCTAAAAGTATAAATGGAACTACAATGAATTTTGAAATAGTCCCCTCATCATTCTCTAGTTCAACTTCTATATATGAAGAAGCTCCTAAGCCCGGTACTACTTTTAGTTTGATATATAAAAATGATAATCAAGGTTCCGGCAGTGCAAACACAGGATTTTTCACACATTTTCGTCAAGGATCATTAAGTGGTTCTGATTTTTTTATAGACTCTCCTGTGCCTAATGAAATTGTTGGAGTTAATTCTAGTAACATTAATAACAGTGATGTATGGTTATGGCAGATTGATGCCAATGGTACTTATACAACTCAATGGACTAAAGTGTCTGACCTTATAGGTAATAATATTATCTATAATAGTATTTCTAATAGTAACAGAAATATATATAGTATATCGTCTAGAAATAGTGATCAAATTGATTTAAATTTTGCAGATGGTAGCTTTGGAAATTTACCTAAAGGCCAATTTAAAGTATTTTACAGACAAAGTAATGGTTTAACGTATACCATTAAGCCACAACAGATGAGCGGTATTGTTGTTGATATTCCGTATACAAATAAACTAGGTCAAAGTCATACATTAACAATGACTATGTCTTTACAGTATACGGTTAATAATAGTTCTGGTCCAGAATCTAATGCTAGTATACAAAGCAAGGCTCCTCAAGCATTCTATGTACAAAACAGAATGGTCACAGGTGAGGATTACAATATTGCACCATTAACTTTGAGTAATGATATTCTTAAAGTTAAAAGTGTAAACAGAGTATCTAGTGGTATTAGTAAATATTTTGACCTCAGTGATGTTAGTGGAAAATACAGTAAGACTAATATATTTGCTGCTGACGGATTCTTGTATAAAAGTGTACATGAACAAAATTTTGATTTTGAATTTACTAATCGTAATGAAATTTTCTCAGTAGTCAAGGAACAATTAGAACCAATTATTTCTTTACCTGCATTAAGGTCTTTTTACTTTGATCAATATTCTAGACCCAATGTATATACTATATCTGAACCAAAAATAGTTTGGGAACAAGTTAATAAAATTTCTAATCAAAGCAGGGGATATTTTAAAATACCTACCAATCCTGCTGTTCCTATTGTAGTAGGTAGCGCCACAGTAAATAATTTTAAATATGTTTTACCCGGGTCAATGATTAAATTTGTTCCACCGGCAGGAAAATATTTTACTTCAGCGGGTAAAATTGTTGCTAATAAAGGTAATTCTACAGTAGATTATATTTGGACAAAAGTTATACAAATTATAGGTGATGGTGCAAATTCCGGTGCAGGCGCATTAGATAATGGTACAGGTCCGATAATTTTAAGCAATGTTATAGATAGTTTGGCTATTCCTGTAGAAATTATTCCTAAATTTGTTAATACTCTTACCTATGCATTTGAAAATGAAATAGTAACTCTTTGTTTAAGCAAGAGAAATTTTGGTTTAACTATAAATGATAGAACTAGAACTTGGAATATTATATCAGATACCAACATTGATCTAAATAGTCCTTTTAGTTTATTAAATCAAAATAGTTCATCAAATTCTAGTAAGGATGCCAGTTGGTTAATAGCATTTACTTGGACGGGTAAAAATTATAGAGTGAGATATAGAATATCTGATTATATATTTGAAAGTGATAAAGAAACTGCGTTTTTTATAGATGATAATTCTATAAATTATGATTTTGTTTCTAATACAGTAATTAAAGATCAGATATCAGTTTTATCTATAAACACTTCAAACACATCAACATCTGTAAGTATAGGTAAAGATTATCGCTGGCAAATTGATGCTCCTGTTGTAGAATCTGATGGTTATTCTGAACCTAAAAAAGTTAAAGTAAGTTTCTATGATTATAATAATTCTGGACAAATTGATGATCCGGATGCATTTGATAATATAGTAAAACCATTAAGTACAAATCCGGCAACAAACTATAAAGATAAATTTATATATTTTGAAAAATTAGCAGACGGTCTACGATATAAATTATCTGATCAATCTCAGTTTTATACAGCACCTACTCCTGACGAAGTAATAGGTATTCCTAAAAATGGAGATTTATATTATTTTTATGACCAATCTTATAATGTGGTAAAGAGTTATACAACTGCTGCTATTAATTCATCTGATCCTTGGATATATGAACCAAACTATTTTGCCTATCCAGGCCGCATAGGATTAAAATTCCATTATATGCATAATAGCGGAGAGGATAGAAGAATTGATCCTAGTAAGAGTAATATTATTGATATCTACTTGTTGACGTCCTCCTATGATACTGAATATAGAACATGGTTAACTTCTGGAGTAGGTAATGAACCATTGCCGCCCACTAGTCAAAGTTTAGAACAAAATTTTTCAAACACATTAGAGCCTATTAAAACTATTAGCGACGAGATGATTTTTCAACCTGTTAAATATAAAACATTATTTGGAAGTAAAGCAAATATAAATTTACAGGCAACATTTAAAGCAGTTAAAAATGCATCGATACCTATTAGTGATAACGAAATTAAAACAAGAATATTAAATGCTATTCAAGATTTCTTTTTATTAGAAAATTGGTCTTTTGGTCAATCTTTTTATTTTAGTGAATTATCAACATATGTAATGAATATTATGACACCTGATATAACAAACTTTATAATTGTACCTAAGGCAAATAACAATTTTGGAAGTTTATATGAAATTGCTTGTTTGAGCAATGAGATTTTTATTAACGGTGCAACTTCAGCGGACATAGAAATAATTGATGCTATTACTGCTTCTCAATTAAAAACAACTTATACAATAGTAACAAATAGCGGAAATTAAATATGGCAAATAAAGTTATTAAGTCGGTCAATTTATTACCCGAGTTTTTAAAAACAGATAAGAATAAAAAATTCTTATCTAGTACAATTGATCAACTAATACAACCTCCTCAACTAGAACGTATTGATGGTTTTATTGGTTCTAAATTAACTCCAAACTATGTTGCGTCTACTGATTTTTATATTTCAGAAACACTCCCATTACGAAAATCATATCAATTAGAACCTGCATTAACAGTCAAAGATAGTTTAGGTGTTGTTAATGATGTCATTGGTCTTGATGATTTAACCAATGAAATTTCTACTCGTGGCGGCATTGTTAATAATCTTGATAGATTGTATAGAACAGAATTTTATTCCTATAATCCACATATTGATTGGGATAAGTTAATAAATTATCAGGCCTACTATTGGCTAGTTAATGGCCCTGAAGCTATTTTAATCACAGGCCCATTGGATGCTGTAACAAATAGATATACTGTACTCAATATTGAAAATGATATTTTAGGAAAAACAACGTACACTTCTGTCTCTGGTATAAAATTATCTGATGGAATGAAAGTAAGATTTGGTGGATCAACATTTCCTGAATCTTATTTAGATAATGAATATTTTGTTGAAGGCGTTGGAACTGCAATTAAACTGGTAAAATATTCTTTGCTATCAGGCGCAACCAAAATAGCAACTTTATACACAGAACATTTTGACGAACATCCTTTTGATGAGTTTCCATTTGATAATTCTAAAACATTACCTACCACTCCGGATTACATTACTATCAATAGGGCTAGTCAAGATTTAAATCCCTGGTCTCAAAATAATCGTTGGGTACACGCTGATGTTATTAAAGCATCTGCATTGGCCAATGGATTACAACCAACATATCCAGATGACAAACGTGCTAAACGTCCCATCGTAGAATTTAAAGCAGATTTAAAATTATTTAATTTTGGATCTTTAGGATTAAAAAATATTGATCTCATTGATACAATAACAAAAGATGCATTTAGTATCATAGAAGGATCTGCAGGATATTATGTTGATGGCGTATTATTAGAACAAGGAAATCGAGTTGTTTTTAATGCAGATACAAATAATAGAGTACGTGGTAAAATTTATCAAGTTAACTATATTACTATTAATGGAAACCTTAAATTAGAATTAGTCGATACCGGTGATATATCCACAATGTCTAGTGTTGGAGTAAATCTAGGAAAAACTTTTGCTGGTACAAATTGGTGGTTCAATGGAGATTTTTGGCAATATTCACAACAACGCACATCATTGAATCAAGCACCTTTATTTGATTTATTTGATGATAAAGGAAATAGTTATAGTGATAAAAAACAACACCTTAGCAATTTTACTGGTAATAAAATATTTGGATATGAAGTAGGAACTGGTACTAATGACACAGTTTTAGGATTTCCTTTAAAGTATAAAAATAGTATTGGACTTGGAAGTTATCTATTTAAAAACTATTTTACGTCTGATGTTATTTCATTATCTGTTAATAATCAGGAAATAAAAATATCCACAGCAATTACATATTGTAAATTTGCTGATGGTACTTTTGCCAATGTGTGGAAAACTGCCGCCGATTATCAAATACCTATTTTACAAGTAATATCCACCACTGAAGAAACTTCTAGAATAGAATTAACAGCAATTGACAATCCAACAACTGTTGATTTATTATTGGAAGTATTTGTTGATGGATATGTAGTTTCTAATTATACAATTGATAAAATTTTAGGTAAGTATCTAATTAATTTTAATAAATCATTACCTGCATCAACTAATGTATTATTAAAAATACGAACTAAGGCAGTACCTAATTCTAATGGATATTATGAACCACCATTAGGATTGACTAATAATCCGTTCAATGGTCCTATCACATCATTAACATTATCTGAATTAAGCGATCATCTTCACACCATGATCAATAAAACTAATGGGTTTGTAGGAGAATTTCCAGGGTCCAGTAATTTAAGAGATCTTTCAGATGAAACAAAATATGGAAATCGATTAATATCAAATATTAATCCAATGTCATTTGCTAATTTTTTTATAGGTAAAAAAGAACATAGTGTTATTGATGCAATAACTAAAGCAGGTGATCAATACAATCAATTTAAAATATTGTTATTAAAAAAGATTTCTGAAATAAGTGATCTATCAAATCCTATAACAGATCTTGATAGAGTATTGACAGAAATAAATCTTGATAAAGATATACAATCTCCATATTATCTATCAGATATGATTGCATATGGAACTGATAACAAATCAAGAACTTGGACAGTCACTAACTCACGTAATATTATCTATCCATTGGCTAGTGAATTTGATCCAAAAGTATTAAGTACACATTCAATTTTAATTTATCTTAATGGTAATCAATTATTATCCGGTATTGACTATGAATTTGAAGTAGCTGATTCTACAGTAAAAATTTTAAAATCATTATCAGTTGGGGATACATTAATCATTAATGATTATCATTCCACGTTGGGTTGTTTTGTTCCTCCTACTCCTAGTAAGTTAGGATTATATCCAAAATATCAACCTAGAATTTATCAAGACTATACATATTCAACTCCTGTAAATGTAATTCAAGGCCATGACGGTAGTATCACCGTTGCTTACAATGATTTTAGAGATGCTATTATTCTTGAATTTGAAAAACGTATCTACAACAATATTAAAGCAGAATATCGTTCAGAACTATTTGATGTTAATTCAATATTTGCTGGAGCATTTAGAAATAGTGAATATTCTAATGATGAGATTAACAAAATATTAAGTATTGACTTTTTAAAATGGGCAGGTTTTTACGGAATAGATTATACTCTAAATAGTTCATTTGAAGAATCAAATTCTCGTACTTGGAATTATCAAGGCGGATTTAATACAGCATTGGG
>Ga0214919_10004064_pt1 | contig 21552 bp, 18 predicted proteins | sample LL1503_MetaG_FD_177994 | JGI IMG/M metagenome (GOLD analysis project Ga0214919, IMG submission 177994) | Freshwater microbial communities from Lake Lanier, Atlanta, Georgia, United States - LL-1503 | ecosystem: Environmental > Aquatic > Freshwater > Lake | place: USA: Georgia | collected... | reverse complement strand
AGCCAGCTGCGTCCAGTCTACAACGACTCTCAGACACTGCGCTTGAAATCCGGCGTTCCGTTGTTGGGTGTGGTCTCGATGGTGCTCAGTGAAGAGCAAAGTCGCAGCGAGCGATTCGACCGTCTTCGCCTGCAGTTCGGAGCGGCTGGATTCCTGGCGTTTTTCCTGGTCGCATTGTTGACCGTCTCTATCCTGTCCGCGAGGCAGTTGGACTGAATCTGATGAGCAGTTTGATCGAACAGGCGGCCGAGCGACTGGCACAGATCCGTGCGGCCGGGATCTCGGCCCCAGATATGGATGCAGCGCGTCCTCAAGTGTTGAAAAATGAAGCCCCACAGCCAACAGCGCTGCGTGCCGAGAGATCCGCACGATTGCCATCAGATTCCTCGTCCAAAGTCTTTGACCTGGATTTGGCAGCTTTGGCTGCGGAAGGCTATCTCGTACCTTCGGCATCTGGCTCCCCCTTGACGGATCAGTACCGTGTGATCAAGCGGCCATTGATCGCCAATGCCACGGGAAGTCGCGGCGCCAGGGCAAACCATGGCAACTTGATCATGATGACCAGCGCGATGCCCGGGGAGGGCAAGAGCTTCACATCGATCAACCTGGCCATGAGCATCGCCGCCGAGCTCGACCACAGTGTGCTGTTGGTCGATGCAGATGTGGCAAGACCTTCGATCCTGAAGAAGCTGGGACTGGCTGAGGCCCCGGGTTTGCTCGACCTGCTGGAGGGCAAGGCCGAAATGGGTGAAGTCTTGATGCGCACCAATATCGACACGCTCAGCGTGCTGGCGAGTGGGCGACCGCATCCCAAGTCGAATGAATTGCTGGCCAGCGACGCGATGCGCCAATTGCTGGACGACATGGCCTCTCGCTATGACGACCGAATCATCATCTTCGATTCACCGCCTCTGCTGCTGACCACCCAGGCCAGGGTCTTGGCCACACAGATGGGCCAGGTGGTCATCGTCGTTCAGGCCGGCAAGACATTGCGGGCCGATGTGCAACATGCTTTGTCGACCATTGAGTCCTGCCCTATCCGGATGATGTTGCTCAACATGGCTCGAAGCGACAACAACGGCGCGTATGGCTACGGCTATGGCTACGGCTACGGCTATGGCCTCGGTTACGGGAATGAAGAGCACCACGTCAGAGACCTCAGGAAAGGGGCAATTGATGCATCGACATCGGCTTGACGCTGCAGCGCGATCAAAGGGTTGGTGCTTGGGCGCTGAGCAGTCGATGCGCCGGGCGTCGTTTGGGCGACGGTCTTGTTGGGGCATGCTTCCCATGATGAGCGTGCTGGCGATTTCCTCACCTGCGCGCGCTCAAACAAGTGGAGTCTCCATATTTCCCAATGCTTCTGTGACCCAGACATGGACTGACAACTACGCTCTCGCCAGTGTCAACCCCGCCATTGACAATGTCACTCGCCTGTCTGCCGGCGTCGGTCTGAGAAGTCTGGCCGGTCCTGTGCAAGGTCATCTTGACTATTCACTGTCGAGCTTGGTCTATGCGCATCACAGTGACAACAATGAACTCCAAAATTCATTGAACGCCAGATTCAATGCGGTGTTGTTGGAAGGTCGAGCCGGGCTGGGCATCGACGCATCGATCTCTCGAAGCGCAGTTTCGGCGTTTGGCGTGCAACCGGTCGCCAATGGTCTGACCCAGGAAAATTCGGTCGAACTTCGAACGCTGACACTGACGCCGCAGTTCCAAGGTCCGATTGGAAACACACTTCGGTATAGCGCAAAGCTGGGATATTCCATCAGCGATGCAAGCGGCACCAGCGTCGGTGACGCCAAGATATCTTCGGTTGCGCTTCAGCTTGCGCCATCGACACCGGCGCGCCTGAGTTGGGCGCTGGATGGATCTCATGCGCGGTCGGACTTCAAGGCCGGACGGACGACGACCAGCGACAGGCTCTACGCGGGTTTGACCCTCGGGCTTGCCGAATTCGACCTTCAGCTCAATGCCAATGCTGGCGTCGAACTGTCTGACCTGAGCTTAGCGCAGCGCCAGCGCTACCAGACCTGGGGACTGCGTGCGGCCTGGACGCCGTCACCCAGAACCGGGCTGACAGCGACCATCGATCAGCGTCCAACGGTCAAGACCTATACCTTGGCCCTGGAGCATCGAACGCCGCTGACAGTATGGACGCTGAGCGATAGCCGCAGCCTGTTGGTCGACAGCAGTCCCGTCGCGGCCGGCGGGCGCGGTACGGCCTACGATGCTTTCTACTCGCTGTTTGCGTCGGCCATACCCGATCCAGTTGAAAGGTCAGTTTTTGTTGTCAACTATTTGCGCCAGCAAGGCATCAGCTCTGCCGTCAGCCCTGGATTCCTAAGCTCCTCGGCGTCGGTCACGCACCTGCAGGCGCTGTCGGCGGCGTGGCGTGACCAACGCAGCACTGCCATGCTGTCAGTGACGAGATCGATCAGCCGTCGAGTGGATTCGGCCAGCAATGCTGTAGATGATCTGTCAACGGCTGGCCAGGTGCAGTTGATCGGCGCTTCGCTAGACCTCTCGCATCGCTTGACGCCTCTGTCGACCATGTCTTTGGTGCTCAGCGGCAATCAAGGGCATGGAACTCTGGCCAGTCAGTTCAACCGGCAGCGTCAGGTCGGGTTGCAGTACAGCATCAGGCCGACGGCTGCCAGCAGTTTGGTCCTGGGACTGCGCCGCGCGCATTATGAAAACTCGCTGACGCCATACGGGGAGAGCACCATTTTCGCCACCATCGGCATCCGGTTCTGAGCCATGTACGAAACGTTCTACGGGCTCAACAACAAGCCCTTCCAACTCAATCCGGACCCGAGCTTCTACTTCGGCAGCAAGCAGCACCGGCGAGCCAAGGCCTACCTCGACTACGGGGTTTCGCGCAATGAGGGCTTTATTGTGATCACCGGCGAGATCGGCGCTGGCAAGACAACGCTGCTGAGGGCCTTGATCGACGGCCTGCACGGCAGCGACGTCGTGGTCGGGCATTTGGTGACCACCCAACTCGGTGCCGAAGACACTTTGCGATTGGTTGGCGCCTCGTTTGGCTTCAAGGTCAAGGATGTCCCCAAGTCAGAGTTGCTGGTCACGCTGGAGGCTTTTCTGATCAGCCAGACGACCAAGGGCAAGCGCTGCCTGCTGATCGTCGATGAAGCGCAAAACCTCACGCTTCGCGCGGTTGAAGAACTTCGCATGTTGTCGAACTTCCAGTTTGGCAACCAGGCCTTGATGCAGAGCTTTCTGGTCGGTCAGCCAGAGTTTCGCGAGATCTTGCAGCGGCCCGAGATGGAGCAGTTCCGCCAGCGCGTGGCCGCCACTTGCCATATCGGCCCACTGGATCGAGATGAAACCCAGCAATACATCGAGCACAGGCTCAAATGTGTCGGCTCGACCGGACAGCCTAGCTTCGATCCCGAGGCGTTTGACCTGATCTTCAAAGCCAGCGGCGGTATTCCGCGGCGTGTCAACTCGGTCTGCGATCGATTGCTGTTGGCGGGTTATCTGGCTGGCAAGACCCACCTCCAATGCAGTGACGTCCAGGAGGTGGTGAATGAGTTCGCGCAAGAGTCCAAGGTACCGGCCCGCCGGACGGCCGACGCACAAAGCCAGTCCGGCAGCGGATCGTCCGTCGATCCCAGCAACACAAGCACGGCACTTGATATCGATTTGAACAAGCTGCAGATCGATCCATCCACCGCTGACAAGCTGTCGCGACAGGTCGGTCGACTGGCTTTAGAGCAACGTGGCGAGCAGGTCCAGCGACTCGAGCGCGGCATGCTGAGATTGGAACGGTCCAACCTGCTATTGCTGGCCTTGGTCCAACAACTGGTGAACGCGATGAAAAAACCCATTGACGAGGGATCGAAGTGAGCAGCACTGATCGCAACGGGGAAGACTGTTTGCTGGCGCTGGATCAGAGCCCGCAGCGCCAGGCGCCAGTGATGTGCGTGGTCGGTGCCAGGCCCAACTTCATGAAGATGGCGCCCATCCTTCGGCGCTGGCCGCACACCAGCCGCCGCTGCCTGCGATGCTGGTGCACACCGGGCAGCACTACGACCAGGGCATGAGCCAGCAGTTGTTCGAAGACCTCGGCCTGCCGTTGCCCGACTTGAACCTGGAGGTCGGGTCGGGCAGTCATGCGGTGCAGACCGCCGAGGTGATGCGTCGCTTCGAGCCCGCGCTCGATGAACACAAACCAGCCTGCGTGCTGGTGGTCGGTGATGTCAATTCCACGCTGGCCTGCACGTTGGTGGCGGTGAAGAAGAATGTCCCAGTGGTCCATGTCGAGGCTGGGCTGCGAAGCCATGACCGCAAGATGCCCGAGGAGATCAACCGCGTCCTCACCGACCAGGTGGCCGACAGGCTCTACACCACTGAGCGCAGCGCCTTTGAGAATTTGTTGCGCGAGGGTGTGGCTGCTGAGCGGATCTGCTTTGCCGGCAACGTGATGATCGACTCGCTGCTGGCTAGCCGACCGCAGGCCAAGCCGGCCGCCCAGACCCTGCGCGCTCACGGCATCAACCCGAAGCTGATCGTGCATGAAAAGGGTTACGGCCTGGTCACGCTGCACAGGCCTTCCAATGTCGACGATGCGGATACGCTGCGGCGCTTGCTGGGAATCCTGAGCGAGGTGGCGCACAGCTTGCCTTTGGTGTTTGCGCTGCATCCGCGCACGCGCCACAACATCGAGCGCTTCGGCCTGATGGGTCGCATCGATGCGCGCAGCTTGTTGTTGCTGCCACCGCAAGGCTATCTGGAGATGCTCGGATTGATGCAAGACGCGACCCTGGTGTTGACCGATTCGGGTGGGCTGCAGGAGGAGACCACGGCCTTAGGTGTGCCGTGCCTGACGCTGCGCGAGAGCACCGAGCGCCCGATCACCGCCGACCAGGGCAGCAACACCTTGGTCGGCCGCGATGGTCAAGCGATTCGGGCTGCGGTCGCCGACATCCTGCGCGGCGCCGGCAAACGCGGCCGCATGCCCGAGCTGTGGGATGGTCATGCCGCGCACCGCATCGCTGACGACCTTTGGCGGTGGTTGGCCGCCGGCGCGCGATGAGGCCGCAGATGACCGAGACCGACGCGTCCACCCTGCCCATCACCAACGCGCTGACCATCGACGTCGAAGATTATTTCCAGGTCTCGGCGATGGCGCCCTATATCCGACGCAGCGATTGGGATCGGATCGAGTGTCGGGTCGAGGCCAATGTCGACCGCCTGTTGGCCTTGCTGGATCGCCGCGCCGCGCGGGCGACCTTCTTCACGCTGGGTTGGGTCGCGCAACGCTATCCGCAACTCGTGCGCCGCATCGTTGCGCATGGCCATGAGCTGGCCAGCCACGGCTATGGCCACCAGCGCGCCAGCGAACTCAGCCGCACCGAATTCACTGCGGACATCACGCGCGCCAAGGGCTTGCTAGAAGACATCGGTGGCCAAGCAGTGGCGGGCTACCGGGCGCCCAGTTTTTCGATCGCTGCTGGCAACCTATGGGCTTTCGATTGCCTCTGGGCCACTGGCCACCGCTACAGCTCAAGCATCTACCCGATCGCCCACGACCACTACGGCATGCCTGATGCACCTCGGTTTGCGCACCCGGTGGTCAATGGCATGCTCGAGATTCCGATGACCACCTTGCGCCTGCAGGGCCGCAACTGGCCTTGTAGCGGCGGCGGCTATTTCAGGCTGCTGCCCTACGCCTTGTCGCGCTGGATGATCCGTCATGTCAACGCTGTCGACGCCAAGCCCGCGATCTTCTATTGCCATCCCTGGGAGATCGACCCTGGCCAGCCCAGAGTGGCAGGTATCGACCTCAAGACCCGGTTTCGCCACTACCTCCACATCGACCGCATGGAGCAGCGTCTGGACCGGCTGTTGTGCGATTTTCGCTGGGGGCGGATGGACGAGATCTTCATGCGGTCAAGGACTTCATCACACCCTGGCGTGGCCGCCGACCCGGTCATGGTGGCGCGCTAGCCGATGCTGGAGATCAAACAACTGACGCTGCACGACACCGCCACCGCAGCGCGCTGGGATGCCTTTGTGCTGGACTGCCCGCAATCGACCTTTTTCCACCGCGCAGGTTGGCAGCGGGTGCTGCACCAGGTCTTCGGTCACGCGACTCATTTCCTCTATGCGGAGCGCGATGGATGCATTGAAGGTGTGTTGCCGCTGGCCCAAGTCAAGAGCTTGCTGTTTGGCCATGCGTTGGTGAGCCTGCCTTTTGCCGATTACGGTGGTGTGGCGGCCAGCAATCCGGCCGCGGGCGATGCACTGGAGGCGCAGGCCCAGAAAATCGCCCGCAGTCTTGGTGCGGACCACCTGGAGCTGCGCAACGTCGATCGACGGCACCAGGATTGGCCGCTGCAAGATCTCTATGTCAGCCTGCGCAAGCCCATCCTGGCCGACGACGAAGCCAACATGTTGGCGATCCCGCGCAAGCAGCGCGCGATGGTCCGCAAAGGCATCAAGAACGGCTTGCGCAGCGAGATCGACCCCGGTGTCGATCGCTTCTTTGCGCTGTTCGTCGACAACGTGCACCGACACGGCACGCCGGCGATGCCCAAGCGCTGGTTCCAGGCTTTGCGCGACGAGTTTGGCGCCGACTGCGAAGTGCTCACGGTGGTGACGGAAGATGGCCGACCGCTGAGCAGCGTGCTGAGTTTTTACTTCCGCGACCAGGTGTTGCCGCATCATGCCGGCGATGATCTGGCCGCACGCGATCTGGCAGCCAACGATTTCAAGTACTGGGAGCTGATGCGCCGCGCCGCCGCGCGCGGGCTCAAGCAGTTCGACTTCGGTCGCAGCAAACAAGGCAGCGGGCCGCATGCCTTCAAGAAAAACTGGGGCTTCGAGCCCACACCGCTGCACTACGAATACTGTCTTTACAAGCGCGACACGGTGCCGCAGAACAACCCCGGCAATGCTAAATACAAGCTGTTGATAACGGCCTGGCGACGCATGCCGCTGGGCTTGGCCAATTGGCTGGGACCCTTCATCGTGCGCAACCTGGGCTGAGCTGCAAACCATGGCAAACCTGCTCTACCTGGTACACCGCATGCCTTATCCGCCGGACAAGGGCGACAAGGTTCGCTCCTACCACTTGCTCAAGCACCTGGCGGCGCGGCACCGGGTATTCGTCGGCACCTTCATCGACGACCCTGAGGACGTTGCGCATCTTGAAGCCTTGCGTGCGATGTGCGCAGACCTGCAGGTGATCACGCTGAACCCGCGCCGCGCCAGGCTGGCCAGCTTGGGCGCCTTGCTGGGTGGACGTGCACTCACGCTGGACTACTACGACGACAGGCGGCTGCATCGCTGGGTGCGCGAGACGATCGCGAAACAAAGTATCAATGCTGCGCTGGTGTTCTCGTCGTCAATGGTGCAGTACCTGAAGGCTTGGCCGTCCCTGCCTGCGTTGGTGGATTTGGTCGACGTCGACTCGGCCAAGTGGACACAGTACGCCGGCGAACACCGCTGGCCGATCTCGTGGCTGTACCGACGCGAGGGAGAGCGCCTGCTCGCCTACGAACGCGAAGCCGTGGACAAAGCGGCGAAATCCTTTCTCGTCACAGACAAGGAGGTCGCGCTGTTCGAGCAACTCGCACCGGAGCACCGTGGCCGAGTTCAAGCCTTGAGCAACGGCGTCGACGCCGATTACTTCTCGCCCGATCCGCTGCGCGCATCGCCTTACCGCGCAGATGAGCTGCCGCTGGTGTTCACCGGCGCGATGGATTACTGGCCCAATGTCGATGGCATCACCTGGTTTGCCCGCGAAGCATTGCCCGCGCTGCGCCAGCGCTGGCCAAGCCTGAGGCTGCACATCGTTGGCCGCAATCCCGTGGCCTCGGTGCGCGCACTGGCCAGCGATGCGGTGTCGATCAGCGGCACAGTGCCCGACGTCAGGCCTTACCTGCAATATGCGGCCGTGGTGGTCGCGCCGCTGCGCCTGGCCCGCGGCCTGCAAAACAAGGTGCTCGAGGCCATGGCGATGGCGCGCCCGGTGGTCGCGGCGCAAGCTTGTGTCGATGCCCTGAGTGCCAGGGCTGGCCAGGATTTGATGGCAGCTATCCACGCCGACGACTATGTGCGGCAGGTCGATGCCTTGCTGCGCGATGCGCCGGGCGCGACCGCGATGGCGCTTGCTGGCCGCCAGCGGGTGATCGACGACTATGGTTGGGCCAGCCAACTCGCCGGGCTGGACAAGCATCTGGCCCAGGCCTTTGGCCGAGCGCCAGCCAACGGGACCTCCAGCTTGTCGGCGCAGACCGCATGATCGCCCAGACCTTGAGGCTCCCCGTCATCCCTGGTGCCTGGCAGGTCCCTGGGATCGCCTTTCTGACCGTCATGGCCATGTTGTTGGGCGCCTACCACCAGACCGCAGGATCGATGGTCGATATCTGGCTGCGCTCTGACACCTTTGCGCATGCCTTCGCAGTGCCGCCGCTGGTGCTGTGGCTGGTCTGGCGCCAGCGCGAGGAGCTCAGCGCGCTGGTGCCCCGGCCGATGGTTTGGGCACTGGCACCCATGGCCTGTGCAGCGGCGGCCTGGATGGTGGGGCGACTGGCCATGGCCAACGCAGTCGAGCAGCTGGCCTTCGTCAGCATGCTGGTGCTGGCGGTGCCGCTGCTGCTGGGACGGCAAGTGGGCTGGGCCTTGCTGTTTCCGCTCAGTTTCCTCTTCTTTGCGGTTCCGGTGGGTGAATTTCTGGTGCCCACGATGATGCAGTGGACTGCAGATTTCACCGTGATGGCCTTGCGGCTCAGTGGCATCCCGGTCTACCGGGAGGGCTTGCAGTTCGTGATTCCGACGGGGCATTGGTCGGTGGTCGACGCTTGCAGCGGCATCAGGTATCTCGTGGCGTCCTTGATGGTCGGCAGCTTGTTCGCGTATCTGAACTACCGCACCGTCAACAGACGTCTGAGCTTTGTCGCGCTGTCCATTCTCGCTCCCATTGTGGCCAACTGGTTTCGGGCCTACCTGACCGTGATGCTGGGGCATCTGTCCGGCAACAAGCTCGCCACTGGCTTCGACCATCTGATCTACGGCTGGCTGTTCTTCGGTGTCGTGATCATGGCTTTGTTCGCAATTGGTGCTCGCTGGTCGCAGGCGCCAGCAGCGCCTGTGCAGGCGAAGGCCGGTGTTTCGGCAGACGGGCGTATGCCAAGAGCGGTCTGGCCAGTCGGCTTGATGGCCGTGGTCTTGTTGTGCTTACCGCCGTTGTTGCTCGACCTGGCGGCGCCGCAGGCCTCGACGGCGCCTCGCCTGCAATTGCAGCAGCGCCTGACTGCCGACTGGCGGGCGACCGACCAGCCCGTGACAGACTGGACGCCAAGCATTGCGCAAGCGTCTGCACAAGCCCAGCGTAGCTATCGCTCAAACGACATGGAGGTTGGCGTCTACATCGCGTACTACCGAAACCAGGACAGCAAGCATCAACTGGTCAGCTCGGCCAACGCCTTGGTAAAAGACCAGGACCCATATTGGAATCTGCTGAGCCGTGGCGTGGCGTCTGTCCCTGCCGCACCGCTTGGCTTTGAGGCAGGCAGTGCCGAGATCGTTTCGGCCTCGATGTTGGGCCGTAGCCGAAATGCCGGGCTGATGGTCTGGCACTGGTACTGGGTGGGCGGTGTGGTGACACGCAGCGACCTTGTTGCAAAGGTGCTCGGTGTCTGGCAAAGACTGACGGGCCAAGGCGATGAGTCGGCCGCGCTTGTGTTGTATGCCCAGCAGGACGAAACGGATCGCGGAAGGATCGCACTGCAATCCTTTGTTCGCGACAACTGGTCGCTGCTGGATCAGCAGTTGCGTGAAACGAGTCACCGCAAGTGAATTTCGGATGCGGCGACAATCCTTGCAGCGCTAAATTTACGAGGTAACAAGAATGACAACCGTTGCAGTGATTGGTTTGGGTTATGTTGGCCTGCCCTTGGTGGTGGAATTCGGCAAGCAATTGCGGACCATCGGCTTCGATATCTCGGCGCCTAAGGTCGAATCCTGCCAGCGCGGCGTCGATCCATCGCGTGAGCTATCGGACCAAGACCTCAGTGCGGCCAGGCATGCGATTTACACCACCGACGCCAGCCTGCTCAACGAGGCCGATAGCATCATTGTCGCGGTACCCACGCCGGTCGACCTGGCCCATATCCCCGACTTCAAGCCCTTGATCAGCGCCAGCAACACGGTCGGCCAGCACATGAAGAAGGGTGCGGTCGTTGTCTACGAATCGACTGTGTACCCCGGCGCAACAGAGGAAGTGTGCATTCCAATTCTCGAGCGAGCGTCTGGATTGAAATGGAAGCGCGACTTCTTTGTAGGCTATTCACCCGAGCGCATCAACCCGGGCGACAAAGAGCACACGCTGACAAAAATTCTCAAGATCGTCTCGGGCGACACACCAGAGACGCTGGCTCGGGTGGCCCAGCTCTACGAGAAAATAGTCGTGCCCGGTGTGCACCGCGCCAGCAGCATCAAGGCCGCCGAAGCCGCCAAGGTGATCGAGAACACCCAGCGCGACCTCAACATCGCGTTGATGAACGAGCTGGCGATCATCTTCGACCGCATGGGGCTAGACACCAGCGAGGTGCTCGAGGCCGCCGGGACCAAATGGAACTTCCTGAATTTCAAGCCTGGATTGGTCGGCGGCCACTGCATCGGCGTCGATCCCTACTACCTGACGCACAAGGCCGAGATGCTGGGCTACCACCCACAGGTGATCCTGGCCGGGCGTCGCATCAACGACAGCATGGGCAAGTTCATTGCTGAGCAGACGATCAAGCAGATGATCGCCAGCGGCAGCCCGATCAAAGGCGCGAAAGTCAATGTGCTGGGACTGACATTCAAAGAGAACTGTGGTGACTTGCGCAACAGCAAGGTGATCGACATCATCAACGAACTCAAGACCTATGGCGTTGAGGTCTCGGTCACCGACCCCCAGGCCGATGCCGATGAGGCGATGCATGAGTATGGTGTTCGCCTGCTGCGCTGGGACGATCTGCCGCGTGCCGATGCGATGGTTGTCGCTGTGGCGCACCAGGAATACGCAGGCCTGGGCCTTGGCCAACTCAGCGAGAAGTTGGTCGACGGCGGCGCATTCATCGATGTCAAGGCGGTTTTTGATGCCACCGCGCTGCGCACGGCGGGCTACCAAATCTGGCGTCTGTGACGGGTTGAGTGGCGGGTTGAGCGAAGGCATTGCGTGACATGAAGACGCCCAGAGTTTCGGTGTGCATTCCCACCTACCGTGGTGGCAAAACGCTGGGCGCTGCCATCGAGTCGGTGCTGGCGCAAACCCATACCGACTTCGAACTGATCGTCGTTGACGATGACTCGCCGGACGACACGCGTGCTGTGGTCGAGGGATTCTCAGACCGTCGAATCGTCTACCTTCGGAATGAGAGAAATCTGGGGCCGCAGGGCAACTGGAATCGCTGCCTCGAAGTCGCGTCAGGAGACTATTTCAAGCTGCTGCCGCACGACGACCTGCTGCATCCGCGATGTTTAGAGCGCCAGGTCGGCGTGCTCGATGCTGACACCGAGAAGCGGATCGCGTTGGTGTTCTGCGCGCGGGAGGTGCTCGGACCCGATGCGCGCGTGCTGATGCGGCGCGGCTACCCTGGCGGCCGCGAAGGTCCGATCGACTGCAATGTACTGATCCGGGCCTGTGTCCGTCGTGGCACCAACCTGATCGGCGAGCCCGGCGCTGTGCTGTTGCGCAAGGCGACGGCTGGCAAGGTCGGTGTGTTTGACGCGACCAACCCTTACGTGATCGATCTCGACTACTGGTTCCGCCTGCTGGCCCATGGCAACGCACACTTCTGTGCCGAGCCGCTTGCGGCATTCCGTGTATCGGCGGGTTCTTGGAGTGTAGCCATTGGTGCCAGGCAGAGTGTTGACTTCCGCAACTTTGTGCAACGTCTGGCGGTTCTCGGCGTTGCCCCAGGTTCGCTTTTTGATCGCTTTTGCGGCAACTTGATGGCCGTTCTAAATAATTTTTCCAGATCGGTTTTTTACCGGCTGTACATAAAATGAATACCAGCACCAGTATGCCCGCCAAGGAATTTGACCTTCAATATGCCCAGGAGCAGTTGCGGCGAAGCCGCAATCCGCTTCGTCGATTTGTCAAGGCCTTTTACCTGCGTCATACCCTCAAAGACGCGCTGGGTCCGACCATCGATTTTGGTTGCGGCGCTGGCCAATTGCTGAAGCGACTACCCAAAGGTTCTATAGGTCTGGAGGTCAATCCCCATCTTATTGAGTCGTTGCGGCGCACTGGCTTGCAGGTGCGGCAAGCTCGAGCCGAAATTCAGGATTTCGACTTAGCAGATTTTCTGGTCGGAGCCCATAAAACCCTCATCATCGCGCATGTGCTGGAGCATCTGCCAGACCCGGCTGCAGCGTTGCTGTCCCTACTCGCCGCCTGCCACCGTCTTGAAATAGAGCGCGTCATCGTCATCGTGCCAGGAATCAAAGGATTCGCAGCGGATCGAACTCATAAGACCTTCGTTGACAGTTCATATCTTGAAACGCGAATTCCTCAGATCAGCAGCGGCTTTACCCGCAACAGACCTAGCTACTTTCCGGGCCCTTGGGCCTCGCTCGGGCGAATGTTCACGTTTCACAAGATGAAAGTTGTCTTTGATCGAATGGATAAAAATAGCTGAACGTATGCCGAATTTGCAGAGATCTCTGATCGTCAAGTTTGTTCTGGTTGGCAGCCTGAATACAGCTTTCAGCTATTGTGTCTTCGCGTCATTGGTGTACTTGGGTCTCGCCTATGCAGTCGCCAACTTTGCCGCGCTGTTGCTAGGCCTAGCGTTCAGCTTTCGAACCCAAGGGGCATGGGTCTTCCGCAACCGCGACAAGCGCCTATGGTTGCGCTTTACCGTTTGCTGGGCGGCCATATTCGTCTTCAACATTGGCTGCATTGCTGCGCTGATGCACGCTGGACTCGATGTCTATCTCGCTGGCGCCGTGGCCCTGATGCCGAGCACCATCATGTCGTATTTCGTTCAGAAGTTTCTTGTATTCGGTTCGCCGCGGCGCCGCCTCGGTGTGACCACCAGAAGTTGACACCAACATGACCATCCGACTTGCCATTGTTGTGCCTTGTTACAACGAAGAGGAAGTTTTGCCCGAAACCAGTCGACGACTGCTCTCTATGTTGACGAGATTGCAGGACAGGCAACTGGCATCAACTGACAGCAGCGTCCACTTTGTAGATGACGGTAGCAAGGACGGTACCTGGGCACTGATAGAGTCGCTCGCCGCAGTTGACGCCCGTGTGCATGGCATCAAGCTGTCGCGCAACCGAGGTCATCAACCCGCGTTACTGGCTGGCTTGCTGTCCGTTGATGGCGACGCAGTGGTCAGCATCGACGCCGATCTGCAGGACGATGTCTCGGTGATCGAGGCCATGGTGCAGGCGTTTGCTGCGGGTGCCGAGGTGGTCTACGGCGTGCGAGATTCGCGCCAGAGCGACAGCGCATTCAAGCGCAGCACCGCCTTGATGTACTACGGTCTGATGAGGAGGCTGGGAGTCGATCTGGTGCACAACCATGCTGACTTCCGCTTGCTGGGTCGGCGCGCAGTCGAGGCGCTGCGTCAGTACGGCGAGGTCAACATGTTCCTGCGCGGCATCGTGCCATTGATCGGATTTCGCGCTGCAACCGTCAAGTACGACCGTGCCGAACGCTTTGCCGGTGTGTCGAAATATCCGCTGCGCAAGATGTTGACCTTTGCGATCGAAGGCATCACCTCATTCAGCATCGTGCCTCTGCGGATGATCACGCTGCTCGGCTTTCTGGTGTCAGGCCTGAGCTTCGCGATGATTGTCTTCATCATCTACGGCACGCTCGTGTTGCGCGCGGTCATACCGGGCTGGGCTTCATCTGTGGTGCCGATCTATTTCCTCGGTGGCATCCAGTTGCTGTCGATTGGAATCCTCGGGGAATACGTTGCCAAGATTTATTTAGAGACCAAGCAACGACCACGCTATGTTATTGAGAAGAGCTTGTGAGAACCGCTGACGCGATGCCTCTGGGCAGGTGGTCGACGCCGGCAAACAGCCTGTTGTTGATCTTGTTGCTGGCGCTGCTGCTGAGGCTGGCAACTTTCAATGGTGCGCTGGGCTCGGACGATCTGGTCTATTTTGGTCGTGCGGTCGACCTCGCCCGCGGTGAGTGGACCTCGGCGAATTACAACGGTGCGCTGCGCTACGGCTTCAACCTACCGGCGGCGGTGTTCATCGCGTTGTTTGGCGAAAACTTGTTTGCCGCCAACCTGTGGCCTTTGCTGGCATCGCTGCTGGAAATCGCCGCTGTCTATGTCTTCGCCGACAGTGTGATGAACCGGCGCGCTGCGGTGGTTTCGGCTTTGCTGCTCGCGACCACTCCTTTGCACATGGCGGTGGCGAGCCGCATCCATGCCGACGCTGTGGTGTCGATGTTTCTGACCCTGGCGTTTGTGCTGCTCTACTTCGGTGCGATGCGCCGGCACGCGGGTCTGTTGTTCGCTTCTGGGTTGGCGATCGGTGGCGTCTTCTGGACCAAGGAGCTGGCGCTGGTCACCTGGTTTGCGATTCTGCCCATGCTCTGGCTGTTTCGGGGCAACTGGCGCCTGTGCATCTGGCCATTGTCGGGCGCGGTGTTGATGGTGTTGCTGCATCTCGGCTTGATGGACTTCATTGCCGGAGACCCGCTGCACCTGTTCAGGGTAGTGACCCGTGCAGTTCAAAAGAATTTTGTCGCTGGCGGTCAAGGCGAGGACGGCGCTGCGTACTATTTGAAGTTTCTCTTCTTCGACATTCGGCATACCGGGTTTCTGGGATTCTTTGCCATTCTGTCTATCGGGCTGGTGCCTGCCTGGCTCCATCGAGAAGGTCGGTCGAGCCTGGGCTTTGGCGTCGCGCTGCTCTGGTGGCTTGGTCTGTTGGTGGTCCTGAGCTTGTTTCCTGTCTCGCTGTCGCCCTTGCGGCTGACGATGAAGCAGTCGAACTACATCACGCTCTTTCTGGCGCCCATGGCTTTGCTGGCAGGCATGGCCGTCGCCGCGATGCCGCCGATCGCTTATCGGCTGGCGTTGGCACTGAGCCTGAGCATCGGGTCGCTGTTGGGCGTTTTGCAACAAGCCGATTACCGCGCTTACACCGCCAACAGCAAGGCGGTTGCGGTCTTCTCTGCGGCGCACCCGAACTCGCTCGTGATCGGTTCGGCCAACAACAGCGCGCTTGGTAATCTGTGGGCCCGGCTCGCGCATCCTGGCGCTGCGCCTCTCGCCATCCTGGACTGGCGCGATCTCGCCGAATCAGCGGATGTGGTGCGTGACCGCCAGAACCATGCCGACGCCGTGTACGTCGTGTTGGATCAACAGACCCTATCCCGAGGTCCGACCAAGCCCCCGACCACGAATGCGCTGGCTTGCTGGGCGTATGTTGAGGCGCTGGTGCCGGCGGACCTCGGTTGGGGCAACAGGCTGGCGGCATCGGCCGCCAAGTCCTTGCATGCGGTCAACCCGCTGGCCAATGCGCTCGACCGTTTGGCGCGGCCGGAGCCAGCAAATGTCTACCGTGTCATGGGCCACAGCATCTTGTGTCGCGAAGGTTGAGGCCAGGCCCACACCTGCTATTTTGACTGGCTGCTCGTTTTGCATTGCCAGACACATCGATTGGAATTGTCGTGTACCTTGAGCCTCAACAGGCTAGGCCTCTTGCCCCAATTTTTTTGAATCATTGAGTGTGACGCGCAGTCCAATTTTCATCGTTCATGTCATTCATCACCTGCTCATCGGAGGCATGGAAAATGGCCTGGTCAATTTGATCAACCATTTGCCCAGAGATCAATTCCGACATGCGATAGTCTGCGTGGAAGACTGTTCCGATTTCCGGCAACGGATCGAGCGCGAAGATGTCGAGGTCTATGCGATGCACCGATCCAGAATCGGCGTGTGGCGTCTGCGTTGGCGCTTGTTGAAGCTCTTGTCTGAGCTCAAACCCGACATTGTTCACAGCCGAAACATGTCTGGGCTTGACGCGCTGTTGCCAGCGCGATGTCTCGGCATCAAGACCATTCACAGTGAACATGGATTCGACGTCGACGATGTTCGTGGGCGGGCGAGCAAGAAAGCCTGGCTGCGTCGACTCCATTCGCCATTGGTGGGCCGCTATGTAACCGTCTCATGCGACCTCAAGCGCATACTGATTCGAGAGTCTGGCATTGCCTCTCGCCGCGTGAAGCAAATTTACAACGGTGTCGACACCGATGTCTTCTGCCCGAATGCCAGACTTGGTCTGCATTTGCTACCCATCGAATGGCAGCGCGAGGACTTGTTCATCGTCGGCACGGTCGGGCGGGCTCAGCCAATCAAGGATCAGGCGACTTTGGTGCGCGCCTTTGCTGAGGTCTTGGGCCGTGGCCCGTGGCTGCAGGCGAGTCTTCGCTTGATGATTGTCGGCGATGGGCCCGCACTGGATGCTCTGCGCCAGTTGGCTTTTGATCTCGGTGTTGAGGGCAGGGTCTGGTTCACCGGGGCGCGCCGTGACGTTTCCGACTTGCTGCAGACGATGAGCCTGTTCGTGTTGCCGTCTTTGAATGAAGGCATTTCCAATACATTGCTCGAAGCCATGGCCTGCGGCCTGCCGGTGCTCGCGACCGCCGTCGGCGGTAACGTGGAATTGTTGGTTGAGAACGTCGTCGGTAGCAGCTTTGCCCCTGGCGATCATGGCTCACTGGCTGCGATGATCTGCGCTTATGTTAAAGATCCGGATCGCCTTCGACATCACAGCCTAGCCGCCAGGCGCAGGGCGGTCGAGAATTTCAGCCTGCAGTCCATGGTTTCCTCCTATCAACAGGTTTACGAGTCAATTTGAAGATGTGTGGTATTGCCGGAATATTTGACACGCGCAGCAACCGAAGTCAGGACGCTGCAGTACTCCAGAGAATGAATGACTCGCAACGTCACCGAGGCCCTGACGAAGGGTCTTTGCATCTCGAGCCCGGCATCGGCCTGGGCCATCGCCGTTTGGCCATCATCGACATCGCCACCGGTCAGCAGCCTTTGTTCAACGAAGACGGCTCGGTGGTGGTGGTGTTCAACGGCGAGATTTACAACTATCTGCAATTGATCCCCGAGTTGGAGGCCCTGGGTCACCGCTTCCGCACCAAGAGTGATACCGAGGTGATCGTCCACGCCTGGGAGTCCTGGGGCGCCGACTGCGTCAAGCGATTTCGCGGCATGTTCGCCTTTGCGTTATGGGATCGAGGCCGCCAGACGCTGTTCCTTGCGCGCGACCGCCTCGGGGTCAAGCCCATGCATTACGCTTTGCTTGACAACGGGCAGTTGCTGTTCGGTTCCGAGCTGAAGTCACTGCTGGCCCATGGTGGCTTGCGGCGCGAGATCGACCCTCTCGCGGTAGAGGAGTACTTCGCGCTCGGTTACGTGGCCGAACCGCGGACGATCTTCAAGCAAGCGCTCAAGCTGGCGCCGGCCCACAGCCTGGTTTGGCGTCGCGGCGACGCTATGCCATCGCCGGTGGCCTACTGGGACCTGCGTCTGAGCCTGGACAACCCTATCAGTGTGGAGGAAGCTTGCGTCGAGCTGACCGAGCGCCTGCGCGAGTCAGTACGCTTGCGAATGACCGCCGAAGTACCGCTTGGTGCGTTCCTGTCGGGCGGGGTCGACAGTAGCGCGGTGGTTGCGACGATGGCCGAGCTGTCCGACGGTCCGGTCAACACTTGCTCGATCGGCTTTGACGACCCGGCTTTCAATGAGACCGAGTTCGCCCGCATCGTGGCCGATCGCTACCAGACCCAGCATTTTGTCGAGACAGTCCGCAGCGACGACTTCGACCTGATCGACACGCTGGCTCGGCTTTACGACGAGCCCTATGCCGACAGTTCGGCGATCCCGACCTACCGCGTCTGCCAGCTGGCCCGCCAGCGTGTGACGGTGGCGCTGTCGGGCGACGGGGGCGACGAAAGCTTTGGCGGTTACCGCCGCTACCGCATGCACTTGATGGAGGAGCGCATGCGCTCGGCGCTGCCTGCGGGCCTGCGCCGGCCGCTGTTCGGCCTGCTCGGGCGGGTCTATCCCAAGGCAGACTGGGCGCCACGCGTGCTGCGGGCCAAGACCACTTTCGAGGGCATGGCCCGCAGCGCCGTCGAGGGCTATTTCCACACTGTCTCTATCCTGCGAGACCCGATGCGTGCCGAACTCTTCAGCCCGGCCTTCCGGGCTGCGCTGGGGGGCTATCAAGCCAGGCAAGTCTTCGACGGGCATGCGCTGCGCTCGAACACCGACGACCCGCTGGCGCTGATCCAGTACCTGGACTTGAAGACCTACCTCGTTGGCGACATCAACACCAAGGTCGACCGAGCCAGCATGGCGCACTCGCTCGAGGTGCGCGAGCCTTTGATGGACCATGAGTTGGTCGACTGGCTGGCAACACTGCCGTCATCCATGAAGGTGCGCGGCCAGGAAGGCAAGTTCCTGCTGAAGAAGGCGATGGAGCCCAAGCTGTCGGCCGACATCTTGTACCGTCCCAAGATGGGCTTTGCGGTGCCGTTGGCACGCTGGTTTCGCGGCCCACTCAAGCAACGTGTTCGCCAGGCAGTGCTAGGGCCGCGCTTGGCCAGCACAGGCTGGTTCAACCGGAATTACCTACAGCACTTGGTCGATGCGCACCAGTCGGGCGCCCGCGACTACAGCGCGCCGCTGTGGACGCTGCTGATGTTCGAGGCCTTTTTGCGCTGCGTGGTTGACGCTGAAGTCGTCACCAGCCAAGCGACGCTGACCGAGGCTTTGGCCGCCTGATGAGCCTGCGCGTTCTTCATGTGCTGGATCATTCCATCCCCTTGCACAGCGGGTACAGCTTTCGCACGCTCTCGATCTTGCGCGAGCAGCGCCGCTTGGGCTGGGAGACTTTTCACCTGACCGGCCCCAAGCAAGATGCCGGGGCGCTTTTTGAAGAGACTTCCGACGGCTGGCATTTCTATCGCACGCCAGTGCCGCAGCGCGGCCTGTTGCGTCTGCCAGGGATTGCCGAACTGGCGTTGATGCGCCGGCTCGAAGCGCGCTTGATGGACTTGGCGCGCCGGGTGCGGCCACAGATCATCCACGTCCATTCGCCGGTTTTGAACGCGATACCTGCATTGCGGGTCGGCAGCAAGCTCGGTATACCCGTGGCCTACGAAGTCCGTGCCTTTTGGGAAGATGCTGCGGTGGACCATGGCACCACGACCGAGGGCAGTCTGCGCTATCGATTGACTCGCTGGCTTGAGACATGGGCCATGAGGCGAGCAGCCCACGTTTTCACCATCTGCGAGGGACTGCGCGCAGACATCGCAGCACGTGGCATCGCCTCCAACAAGATCACGGTGATCCCGAATGCGGTTGACATCGAGGCCTTTGCGCAGGGTAGGAGAGTTGACGGTGTTCTGAAGGCCGGACTCGGTTTGAAGGACGCACTGGTGCTGGGGTTCATAGGGTCTTTTTACGCTTACGAAGGGCTGGACCTGTTGCTCGACGCATTGCCGGCGTTGCTGGTGCAACAACCCTTGGTTCGGGTCCTGCTTGTAGGCGGTGGTCCGCAGCTGGAGGCACTCAAGACCCAGGTGCAATCGCTGGGATTGCAGGACAAAGTGGTCTTCGCCGGGCGTGTGCCCCACGCCGATGTTCCACGCTATTACGATTTGATCGACGTGCTGACCTATCCCAGGCACTCGATGCGACTGACCGAGTTGGTGACCCCGCTCAAGCCACTGGAGGCCATGGCGCTGGGACGCTTGCTGGTCGCCAGCGATGTCGGAGGGCACCGCGAGCTGATACGTCACACAGAGACGGGCATCCTGTTTCAAGCCGGCAGTGCCGCGGCACTCACAGCGGCACTCGGAAGCCTGCTGAATTCGCGTGACAGTTGGCCGGGTATGCGTAGCGCCGCCCGAAAGTTTGTGGAGGCGGAACGACATTGGGTCGGATCTGCTGTCCATTACCGCAGGGTCTTCGAGCGGCTTGCCCAGGCCGGTGCGTCATGAGGGGCTTTGTTGGCCTGCGCATCGGCTTGGTCGGCCCTATTCCTCCTCCTTCTGGCGGCATGGCCAACCAGACCCGTCAACTCGCCGAACTGCTGCGGTCCGAGCAGGCCCAGGTGACGCTGGTTGCGACAAACCCGGATTACCGGCCCGCCTGGGTCTCGCGATGTCGTGGCTTTCGTGCCGGTTTCCGCCTGTTGGACTATGTCCTGGCGCTCTGGCGTGCGACGGCTGGCTGTGATGTCCTGCACTTGATGGCCAATTCGGGCTGGTCCTGGCATCTGTTTGCGGCGCCGGCGATCCTGGTCGCTCAGCTCCGAGGGATCCCTGTGGTCGTGAACTATCGCGGTGGCGGCGCCGCAGAATTCCTGGCTCGCAGCGCGAGGACAGTGCAATGGTCGATGTGCCGCTCGGCCCGCCTGGTCGTGCCTTCGGAGTTCCTGGTTGAGGTCTTTGGCCGATTCGGGATACCCGCCGAGGTGGTTCCCAACGTCGTCGACCTCGCCCGCTTTCGGCGACGTGAATCGGGTCTTGGTGACGGGGCACACCTGTTGGTGGCCCGCAACCTGGAAGCCTTGTACGACAACGCCACTGCGTTGCGTGCCTTCAAGCAGGTCCGGGCCGAAATGCCGAACGCCCGGTTGACGATTGCAGGCAGTGGCCCGGAACTTCAGATGTTGGAAGACCTCGCGCGGCAGTTGAAGATAGACGATGCGGTGAGCTTTGTCGGCGCGCTCGACCGCGATGCGATGGCATCGCTTTACCGGCGGGCCGACGTGACGCTCAATCCCAGCTTGGCCGACAACCTGCCGAACTCCTTGCTCGAGTCCATGGCCAGTGGCGTGCCTTTGGTGAGCACGCGGGTCGGTGGTGTGCCTTACATCGTGCGCGACGGCCAGACGGGTTTGCTGGTACCTGCGGGCGATGCGAACGCGATGGCGGCAGCTGCGCTGCGCATCTTGCGCGAGCCCGGCTTGTGGTTGCGCTTGGCCGACGCTGGATTCGATGAAGTTCAGCGCTACACCTGGCCGCGCGTCAGCACGCGACTCGCACAAGTCTATCGCGGCGTCATTGGACGGTAATCTTCCTGAACCCCGGCAGAGGTCGATGTCAGCATGAATTTGTACACCCCACTCGTCTCCAAGCTATTGTTCCCTTTGCAGGAAAGGCTAAAACAACACGACACGGTTCGGGTTCGGAGAGGCCTTGAGTCGACCCAGTGGTGGGAGCCGGGAAAACTGGCAGCGCTCCAACTGGAGCGACTGCGCTTGCTGTTGACCGAAGCTGGCAAGCATGTGCCTTATTACCAGCGCTGCTTCAAGGAGATTGGCTTTGACCCGACTATTTTGCGGTCGCTTGCTGATCTGCGCCGCTTGCCGACATTGAGAAAATCCGATATCCGCGCCAATGCGCCAGCGCTTCGCCATGCTCACGCACAGCATCTGATTCGCTTGTCAACCGGTGGATCATCTGGGGAACCGCTCTCTTTTCTGGTTGGATTCGAGCGAATCAGTCACGATGTGGCGGC
>Ga0214919_10004063_pt1 | contig 21553 bp, 25 predicted proteins | sample LL1503_MetaG_FD_177994 | JGI IMG/M metagenome (GOLD analysis project Ga0214919, IMG submission 177994) | Freshwater microbial communities from Lake Lanier, Atlanta, Georgia, United States - LL-1503 | ecosystem: Environmental > Aquatic > Freshwater > Lake | place: USA: Georgia | collected... | reverse complement strand
CTGGACACACAGGCTCACACGCACCGCAGTCAACACATTCATCGGCTTGGATATAGAGCATGCGGTCGCCTTCGTAGATGCAGTCCACAGGACATTCAGCGATGCATGATTTATCTTTCACATCGATGCATGGTTCGGCGATCACATAAGTCACGACTAGCCTCCGTAAGAAATAATAGTTACCAACTCCCAGATTCTAATCGTATCGGCTCTCCTGGGGCGATATTTGAAGTTAAGGTTTATCGTTGAGCCATGAATCAGGGTCTAGAAGCCACATTTAGCGCCCTCATCGGAAAGCGAGTCACCATCCGCTTGCATGAACCTGAGGGTGGATTTCGCGACATCGTGGGCCATCTAGAGTCCCCCATCACCCTTCGCAATCGACATGGAAAGCTCATTGAATTTTCATACGATGAAATCGCACTGTGGAAAGAAGTGGTTGAGAAAAAGTGAGCCTTCATCTCTATGACACGGCAAGCCGAAAACTTGCTCTCGTCACTTCAACTAATGGCACGACAACAATGTATTGCTGTGGACCAACGGTGTATCGAGATGCCCATGTTGGAAATTTAAGAACTTTCCTTCTCTCAGATTTAGTACGCCGAGTTCTAACAGCACATGGTGTTCAAGTAAAACTGATTCAGAATATTACTGATGTTGGGCATATGTCTGAAGATATTGAGAGTGAAGACAAAATGCTCGCCCAAGCTAAGGCTGAATCAATTGATCCATTTGCAGTAGCTCGAAAATATGAAGCAGTTTTTCACACAGACTTAGCTCGTCTAAACATTGAACAGGCAGATGCTTACCCAAGAGCTAGTGAATCTATTGAATTAATGCTCACAATGATTGAGCAACTCATTGCTAAAGACTTTGCATATGTGGGTGAAGATGGCACGGTCTATTTCTCTGCTCAAGCATTTCTAAGTTACGGCGCAATTAGTGGTAACCGCTTAGATGCCCTTCAACCTGGTCATCGCTATGAATACAGTGAAGATGGCGCTAAACGTTTTCACGCTGACTGGGCGCTCTGGAAAAACGCTGGCGGACGCAAAGAAATGATTTGGGATTCACCATGGGGTCCAGGTTTTCCTGGATGGCATATTGAATGCTCGGCAATGTCACTACATTTCCTTAATTCGCATATAAATCTTCATGTCGGTGGAATCGATCTACGTTTTCCTCACCATGAAAATGAACGCGCTCAATCAAATGCCATCACGGGAAATGAGAGCGTGGATCTATGGCTTCATGGGGAGCATCTGCTTTTTGAAGGCCGCAAGATGTCTAAAAGTGCCAGAAACGTTGTCCTGCTTAAAGATGTCATGGATCGTGGTTTTGATCCTCTTTCAGTCAGGCTTTGTTTTCTAGAGAACCGATATAGATCCCAGATGGATTTAACATGGGCCTCCATAGAAGCTGCAGATGCAACTTTGAAACGATGGCGCAAGAAGATTAAGAGTTGGGGTAATCAGCTTCCCCAGAAAGATGAAGAGTTTTTAACAATCATTGATAACGACCTTGACACACCAAAAGCGATTCAATACCTGCGTACTTTGGAAAAGAATGAAAACAGTACTAATCGCGCAGCGCTTTTTCTCTTTGCCGATCAGATATTGGGACTTGATCTTGCGCGGGAAGAAGTGATTAAGCCTTTGACGTTAGAACAAGAAGAAATCCTCAAACAGCGCCAGATTGCAAGAAATGAAAAGCGATGGGTGGAAAGTGATGAGTTGCGAATCAAACTAGAAGAAAGTGGCATTGAGATAATGGATGGTCCTGGTGGACAAACCTGGAACTGGCGTTAAGCAGGTAGCAACACACCTACAACTAATACTAGAAATCCAATATTTATCAGTGAAATTCCAATAGCACTACCTTCAATTAAGTACTCCTGATTAACACCTGGAAAGCCTGCACGCAAGACTACAAAGGTCCAAGCCGCTGCAGCCAATATTTTTAGAGTACGCCCACCCCACATGCGACCAATACTCCAAATGCCGACCAAAGTTGCAAGCAGAACGAAAATCAAACCAAAGGGAACTAAAGAGGCATGCAGAAAAACAGATCCGGCCCCAAGACCAGCTCCAATTGCAATGGCATAGATTTTTCGCATTAGAGAATTACTCCAGAAGTTAAATCACTTTCACGACCTTGTTCATCAAAAGGCTCACTCTTTGGCCCTTTAACTAGGGTGTAGTACTCGTGGCCCCAGACTTGTAAGCCCAAGTTATTGGATAGCGCAAAAAATGGCCCATCTAATGCAATCTGAGTCTCATGGGCTTTCATTGCCGCCATTTTGGCATCTACAAAATCATTACCGTCAATTAATGTGGTTACAAATGAATCATCTTTGGCAAATGGCAAATCATCAACGCTCTCAGCTCCAAAGAAATCAGACCCAACCTCTTTCATGGCTTCCATTCCCTGGGCTATAACTGATTTAGGAACCGTGTTCCAGTAAATCTTCTGAATCTGCCATGTTGCTAATTCACTGGCTCTCATCGCAACTAAGTGGGCCTTTATATGATCTGGGTGTCCGTAGCCACCGATTTCATCATAAGTAATCAATACATGTGGCTTCACTTCTTCAATGATTTTAACTAATTCACCAGCTGCTGAATCCAAATCTGCTTGCCAAAAAACATCAGGACGATTATTAGGTTCCGTCCCCATCATTCCGCTATCTCGATAGTTTCCAAGGAATCTAAAGTCTGTAATGCCAAGTGCTTTCATGGCAAGAGCTAATTCAATTTCGCGGTGCTTACCTAATTCATCTTTTTCACTGCTAGCTAGATGAGAAAGTGAAGGGACTAAAACTTCTCCCTCTTCACCACGCGTGCACGTTACTAGAGTTACTTGTGCACCGAGTGATGCATAAAGGGCCATAGTTGCACCGTTGTTAATGGTTTCATCGTCTGGGTGAGCATGCACAAGCAGAATTCGATAGCCCTGATAAGAATTTTTCACTGCTTCTCCCATGCAAGTATTCCCCCGCCAAGATGGCGTGAATTTATAAAGCCTGCCCCTTGAATGATGGCTAGACAATGTGCTGATCTAACCCCAGAGCGACAATGAAGAATAATCTCTTTATCTCTGGGAAGTAGCTCTAAAGCCGATGCGTCGAAAAAACCTGCCTTAGGAATCAAAACTGAGCCAGGGATTCTAGAGTTTGCAAACTCTTCTGGTTCTCTGACGTCAATGAGAATAAAGTCATCTTTGGCCGCAAACTTCTTCTTTAAATCTTCAACGGAAATTTCCGGAGCAGAAGCCACACCGCAGAAGCTTTCATAGTTCTCTAAAAGGTTGAGCTGTGTTGGATTCTCGCCGCAAATTACACACTGTGGGTTTTTATGAATATCAATCTTTGTGTACTCAGCTTCTAATGCTTCATAGATCACAAGTTTTCCAATTTGAAGCTCGCCAATGCCAGTGATCGCTTTAATCACTTCATTAACTTGAATCGATGCAATTGAAGCGCACAACACACCAAACACACCTGCATCTGCACAGCTTTCAACTGACCCTGGTGCGGGAGGTTCTGGATGCAGACAGCGATAGCACGGACCAAGGGTGCTCCAAAAAACCGCAGCTTGCCCATCAAAGCGATTTACTGAACCCCACACATAAGGTTTATTGAGTAGTACTGCTGCATCGTTAATTAAGTAGCGCGTTGCGAAATTATCTGTGGCATCAATGACTATGTCATAGTCGGCCATAATTTGAAAAACATTTGAAGGATTGATTCTGACCGGATAAACATTGACTTTAACTAATGGATTACTTTCTTGAAGCTTAGATTTTGCTATATCTACTTTCTTTTTTCCAATATCTGATTGACTATAAAGGACTTGGCGGTGCAGATTTGATTCATCAACAGTATCGAAATCAACTAATCCAATAGTTCCAACTCCTGCTGCTACTAAATAAATAAGCGCGGGAGAACCAAGTCCACCTGCTCCAATGCATAAAACCTTTGCATTTTGAATTCGCTCTTGACCACTTGCTTGAATCTGTGGAATAACAATCTGGCGACTATATCGACGCGCTTGCTGCGCATTGAGTGCTGGACCAGGATTCACAAGCGGTGGAGTTTTCATAGGAGGTTAATTCTGCCGTATTCACGCATGCGCTGCTACAGCTATTAGCGCAATCACCTATAGAGCCTCTACGATTACACCAATGAGCACTATTGATTCATCAAATAAGCCACGTTTGCCTCGTGACGAGCGTCGCGCACTTTTGCTCTCAGCAGCCCTTGAGGTTTTCACTGCTGCTGGTTATCACTCTGCGGCAATGGATGAAATCGCAGATCGTGCAAATGTTAGTAAGCCAGTTTTGTATCAGCACTTTCCATCAAAGTTGGAGCTCTATCTTGCAGTTCTAGATTTACATATTGACTCATTAGTTTTTGAAATTCAAAGAGCTATCGCATCGACTCCAGACAACGCTAACCGCGTGCATGCCACCGTTGATGCATATTTTGCTTTTATTGAAAAAGAGGGTGAAGCTTTCAGACTTCTTTTTGAAAGTGACATGAGTGTTGAACCAGCTGTGCGTGAGCGCTTAAATCGAATGACTTATGACTGCGCAGCAGCTGCAAGCGCAGTTATTTCTATTGATACAGGCCTTCCAAAAGAAGCGTCAATGCTCTTAGGTGTTGGAATGATTGGCTATGCCCAAGTAACAGCACGACATTGGTTAGATCGAGACAGTGCATTAACGCGTGAACAGGCAGTTGAATTGGTCAACAACCTCATGTGGCGAGGAATTTCGGGATTCCCTCGCAATTAACTCCGATAGGATTAGGTCCATGAGCTCCACTAATAAACAAATTTCTGGCGCCGCTTAACGTGTCGAAAACTTTCGCAGAACTCCCACTACGCCCAGAAACCATTGAGGCTCTTCATGCTCATGGCTTCATCGCCCCATTTGCTATTCAAGAGATGGTTTTGCCTATCGCCCTTAGCGATGGTGATGTTATTGGCCAGGCTAAAACAGGAACAGGTAAGACTCTAGCTTTTGGTGTGCCAGTTATCGAACGTGTAATTGCACCTAATGACAAAGAGTGGGCAGATTTTGAGCATAAAGGAATGCCACAGGTTCTAATTGTTGTCCCAACTCGCGAACTTTGTACTCAGGTGACAAAAGATATTGAAGAGTTGGCAAGTAACCGTGGGATTAGAACGTTGGCTGTTTATGGTGGACGAGCATTTGAACCGCAAATTGAAGCCCTACAAGCTGGAATTGAAATAGTTGTTGGAACGCCAGGTCGCTTGCTAGATCTTTCACGACAAGGACAGCTTCGTTTAAAGCAAGTATCACGCTTAGTTCTAGATGAAGCCGATGAGATGTTGGATCTTGGTTTTTTGCCTGATGTTGAAAAGATTTTGGCAAACACACCTAATCGCATGCAAACCATGTTGTTCTCAGCAACAATGCCTGGAGACATCATCGCTCTTGCTCGTCGCTTTATGAATCAACCTATACATATTCGTACTCAAGATTCAGAAGATGAAGGCGCAGTTGTTACACGAATCAAGCAGCATGTTCTGCGCGCTCATGCCATGGATAAGATTGAAATGCTCGCTCGTATTTTGCAAGCCGAAGGACGCGGACCAACAATGGTTTTCTGTCGTACCAAGCGTACCTGCCAAAAGACAGCTGAAGATTTAATGGAGCGAGGCTTTAAAGCCGCACCAATCCACGGAGATCTTGGTCAAAGTGCACGTGAAAAAGCTTTGGGAGATTTCAAGGCAGGTAAATCAGATGTTCTGGTTGCAACAGATGTTGCTGCTCGTGGAATTGATATTGATGGAATTACACACGTAATTAATTATCAGTGTCCTGAAGATGAAAAGACTTACGTGCACCGTATTGGTCGCACAGCACGCGCCGGAGCACATGGAATCGCAGTCACATTCGTTGACTGGGATGAATTAGCTAGATGGAAAATGATTAATCAGGTCCTAGATCTTGGTTTAGCTGAACCAGAAGAGACGTATTCCTCATCTCCACATCTATATGAAGTTCTAGATATTCCAGCAGGTTCTACGGGACGAATCACTAAGAGCAAGCCTGTCATACAACAAAAGGCTGTCACAGAAAAACGTGTAGAGAAGAAGGTTGAATCAAAGCCAAAGGTTGAGCGAACTCGCACCCGGACAAAGAAGTTTAAAGAGAGTTAATTACTAACAAAAACTCGAATTGCATCCACAAGCATCTGGACTGCAATGGCTGCAAGTAATAAACCAGCAATACGTGCCACTAAAGTCACGCCGGCTTCCTTGATTACCTTCATAATTGTTGTGGAGGCCATCAATGCTGCTGCGATTGCAACGTGAACTGCAATTACTGCACCGACTAATCCCATAGCCATGCTTGGACTATCTATCTGCTGAACGAAAATCATTGTTGCAACAATTGCACCCGGTCCAGCAAGTAGAGGTGTTCCTAGCGGGACAAGAGCAATATTCTCATCTTTAGAATCACCCCGACCGCTTCCCTTACCTCCGGTTAAAAGATCTAAGGAGATAAGCAAAAGTAGTAGAGCACCAGCAGCTTGCATCGCAGCAATCGAGACATTGAGATAACCCAAGATAAAGCGACCAAACAGTGCAAATATTGAAATGACTAGCAGTGAAACTGCGGCAGCCTTAATGGCAAGAATCCTGCGCTCTTTTGGTGACTTATCTGCAACTAAAGCCAAGAAAATTGGTGTTGCACCAGGTGGGTCCATGATCACAAAGAGAGTGACAAAAGATTGGACGGCAAAGGTTAATGCGCTCACTTTCATGCCCGTACCACCCTTCGTTTATCGGCAAGAGATTCCAGTTTTTCCCATTGAGCAGGGCTGGTTTGAAATTCTGCAAGTAGATTAAGTTTACCGCTTCCGTGATAGTCGCTGGAGCCAGTTATAACTAAATCCAATTCTGTAGCTATTGAGCGCAACATCGCTCTTTCCTCTGGATTTTGATCTCTGTGATCAACTTCTATTCCGTTTAATCCAGCAGAGACTAACTCTTGAAAATCACTTGCTTTAAGAATGTGACCGCGATGTGATGCAAAAGGGTGTGCAATTACTGCTACTCCTCCAGCTTTTCGAATCATTGCAATTGCTTGAGCGGGGGTGGGAGCCGCGTGTGAAACATAAAACTCAGAGTCATTGTTGAGCATGCCTTGAAATGCTTCATCACGAGTGCTTATAACTCCATTATTAACTAATGCATCGGCTAAATGCGGGCGACCAAGAGTTGCCCCGTCGGGGCGTGCTGCTTCTACATCTGCCATTGAAATATCAATTCCAGCTGCCTGCATCTTTTCAACCATCTTGCGCATCCGAGGTAAACGTCCATCGCGCGTTTCCTCAAGCATTACTTGCATTTGCTCGTGCGCACCATCAAATAGAAGGCCCAACATATGAACGCTAATACCATCTTCGGTTAAGCAAGAGATTTCACTTCCGAGTGCTAGTTGTAAATTACCGCGCAAGCTTTCAGTTGCTTCTTGCCAACTTGAAGTGCTGTCATGATCAGTAATTCCCAGAACCGTTAAGCCTTGAACTATTGCTTTATTCACTAGCTCCCGTGGACTATCTGTTCCGTCGCTTTTATTGGTGTGTGTATGGAGATCAATCATGGCGTTAATTCCACAGCATCAGGTCTTGATCGCGTAACAACCAAAACACATCCAATCAAAATCAATGCAATTCCAGGCAATATTCCAAGTGGTGGTTTTTGTCCAAGCCACCAAATAGCTAAAAGTGAACTCACGGGCACCTCAAAAAAGATTATGAGTGAAACAATTGCAGGTGAGACTCGCTTAAGGGCGGCATTAAACATTGAATGGCCCAGAATCTGTGCGCCAAAAACTAGACCTAAAAGGATCCACCATTCGCGCCCAGCGAAATTAAATATTGGATATCCCATGAGGAGTGCCATTGGCAATGCTGTGATCGCGCATACGAAATAACATACTGAGGTGTATATGGTTGTTTCTACTGTGCGCTGTGCACGCGAACCAGCCATCATGTAAATAGCTGCAAGGGCTGCTGAAATAAGTGCGGCGATATCACCTAAAAATGCTCGCAGAGAAATCTGTAAATCAATTCCTGAAATCAAAAGTACCCCTGAAAAACTAACAATCATGCCCAGCCATGCTTTAGAGGGAATATGGCCGCCACTGAGCTTTACAAATAAAGCCGCAAAAATAGGTTGAAGTGCAACTAGTGCTGTACCTGCGGCAACACTTGTCCAGCGCATTGCAAGAAAGAATCCAACGAAGTGAATAGCTAAAACAAAGCCAGCCAGAATGGACCACTTAATTCCTTCGCGATTTCTTGGATGCTTGAGAGCAAATGGTAGTGTGAGAAGCGAGCCGCCAAGATTTCTCCAAAAAATCAAAGTTGGGATTGGCATCGCACTCATTGCAATCAGAGGCCCTGATGTTCCAATCCCCATAATTCCAATGCCCAGGCGAATTAAATCGGGCCTTGCTGGAATAGTCGTGTGACTATCGCGTGAATCCCCTTGCGATTTCAATTGCTCTCCGGAGAAATACCTAAGCGAACACCCACTAAAGATTTACTGCGCTTAACGAGAATTTCAGCAATCGCAAGAATTGACTGTGCAGATTCAGAATCAGGGGCTGCTTCAACCAAAGGAACTCCATCGTCGCCACCTGTTCGAAGTTCTGGATTAAATGCGATCTTGCCTAGAAGTGGAACATCAATGCCGACAAGGGCAGATAAGCGCTTGGAAGTTTCCTCTCCGCCACCAGTTCCAAAGAGTGCAATCTTCTCACCACATTTTGGGCAACCAAACTCAGACATATTTTCAATAACACCAATTACGCGTTGATGGATTTGATGTGCAATTCTTCCTGCCCGCTCTGCGACCTCTGCTGCAGCAATTTGCGGTGTAGTTACTACAACAATCTCTGAGTTTGGAATCAGCTGCCCTAGTGAAATTGCTAAATCTCCAGTGCCAGGCGGTAAATCAATGAGCAAAACATCTAGATCACCCCAGTGGGCATCTGAAAGAAGTTGCTCAAGCACACGGTGTAATAGAGGGCCACGATAAGCAACTGGATCTGAGCGCTCTGGCTTAAACATCTCCATAGAAACTACTTTTACGCCAAAAGACTCCAGCGGGATAAAGAGCTGATCAATGGCAGTTGGTCGCTGACCCATCAAACCCATTAAGCGAGGAATCGAGTGACCGTAGACATCTGCATCCAAAATTCCAACGCGTAAACCTTTTTTGGCAAATGCAACTCCAAGGTTTGCAGTCACAGATGATTTTCCAACACCACCTTTACCAGATGCGATACCAATAACTCGTGTGAGAGATTCTGGTTGGGCAAAAGTAATTGTCTTTTCACGGCCACCACGAACTACCTTTTTAACATGATCACGTTGCTCTTGTGACATCACTCCAAAAGCTAATTCAACGCTCTTCACGCCTTCGACATTCTTTAGAGCTGTTGTGATATCACCACGTAGGCGATCTTGCATTGGACAACCAGATATTGTTAATAAAACTTTAATGCTGACTTCACCATTGACCTCTGTGAGATTTTCAACCATGCCAAGTTCAGTTATTGAACGATGAAGTTCAGGATCTTGAACCGTAGAAAGCGCGTTAGTGAGAGCATCTAAAAGGTTCATATAAGGTCTGGGTCAATCTTTGCAGTTGGTCGTTGTGGTTTTGCTGCTGGAGTTTCATCCATCAATTCACCCAACTGTTTTTTTACGAAAGTTTTTGGATGTAGATCTGCTGGTTGAAGATTTTCAAAGCCAGGACCTAAGTTCTCACGAAGTTCAGCCGTTGCTGTCTGTGACAAAGCACGGATTTTCTTAACCCACTTGGCAGCCTCTGAGGCAGCTTTTGGAAGTCGCTCTGGACCGAGCAAAATCATTCCCAGAATAGCCAAGCCGAGAATTTCACCCGCACCGATATCAAAGAACATAGCGAAAGCCTACCTGCTAATTCAGGCTCTAGTTATTGCCAGCTACCAAGGTAACGGTGACTGTGACCTCTTTACTATCTCGGATATAAGTCAGGGTGACCTTATCACCCACGTTCTTAGCGCGGATGGCAACAATTAATTGTTCAGGAGAATCTATGGCCTTATTTTCGAATTTAACGATTATGTCTCCTGAACGAATCCCAGCTTTAGCCGCTGGCCCACCAGGCAAAATTGCTGTGCCGGAATTAGCAACAAGTGCACCAACTCCGCTGAAATTCATATCCAATGAAACGCCTAAGAACGGATATGTTGCCTTGCCAGATTTAATCAATTGATCCGCAGTTTTTCTCGCCTGATTAATTGGAATTGCAAAACCTAAACCAATTGAACCGGTCTGTGATGAGGAACCTAGGGATGCAATCGCTGAATTAACACCAATCACTGCTCCTGTTGCATCAACTAGTGGGCCCCCAGAATTTCCTGGGTTGATTGCAGCATCGGTTTGAAGTGCATTAATAAATGAACTCCCAGAACCAGAATCCCCGGCCGTAACTGGCCGATCCTTAGCACTGATAATTCCAAGAGTCACAGTGCCTGAGAGTCCAAGTGGTGAACCAATTGCAATCACTGAATCTCCAACAGCAACTTTGTCACTGTCTCCAAATTCAAGTGCAGGCAGATTCGTTGCACTGATCTTAATAATTGCTAAGTCATAAGATGCATCGCGACCAATAATACTCGCACTATAGACATCACCATTATTTAAAGTAACTCGTATTGCACCGTTTCCATTGGCAACACCGGCAATAACATGGTTGTTAGTCAGGATGTAACCGTTGCTATCAAAAACGAATCCAGAGCCTGTTCCACCACGCCCTGATGCAGAGCGTGTATTAATCGAAACTACTGAAGGTAAAACTCTGGCAGCAATTCCTGCAACAGAATCTGGCGCGCGCTCAATTGTGCTGGAAGAATTCACAATGTTGGCTGAGTTAAAAATAGTTCCGCCTGTGGCAGTAACTCCTAGAAATCCACCCAGGCAACTTGCCAGTAGCGCGATGATAAAAACCTTGCCTCGTGAACTTTTACTTGGGGCACTTGTTTCCCACCAAGGTCGAACATTGTGAGTTACTTTTTTTCTAGGAAAAATCATGTTCGTATCTTCCTACAACTTTGTTGCAACTAACAAACCATCGCCAGTTGGTATCAAGGTACTCACCCAATGTTCTGTGTCGTTTTTAATGATTTTCCCAGCATCGCGAAGTGCCACAGTTTTAGGGTCTCTCTGTGCTGGGTCGTTGACCTTGGAGCCTCCAAAAAAGCTATCAATAACCATTGCCCCGCCACTTCGCAAAATACGATGCGCTTCACTGATGACAAAGGCTAAATCTTGGGGATCATGGCGGACTACAACCAAGTCATAGGCTCTATCAGTTAACTTTGAAATAACATCTAAAACTGAGTTGGTAATTAATCTATAGCGAGTGGGAGAAATCTCTGCATCAGCAAAAGCCAACTTTGCAATCTGCGTATGCTCCATTTCATCATCAATTGAAGTCAGAGTGCCGCTAGCCAATATGCCATCGAGCAACCACAAACTTCCGACGCCTGAACCCGTTCCTATTTCAACAACTGACTGAGCCGAGAGCGTGAAAGCCAAATGCTTAAGATATGCACCTACTCCTGGCGTGACATCGTGTGCGCCAATTTCAACACCGCGGGCACGGGCATAAGTCTTGAATGGGTCTTCGGCAATAAAGTTTTCGGCATATGAATGCGGATCTATTTTCATTTGAGATTCATTATCCACTGTGTTAACAAGCGAACTCCATAACCTGTTCCACCTTTTGGATTCTCGCCTGAATCATTCTCACTGCGAGCGGTACCAGCAATATCTAAGTGAACCCAACGGCGATTACCTGCAAAATGTTCTAGGAAGAGTGCGGCGGTAACTGAACCGCCAGAATACTTCGCTTTTCTAGCTATATGGTTGAAATCTGCAATATCACTTTCGAGGGCATCCTTATAATCATCAATTAATGGCATGTGCCAGACTCGATCACCAGATTCATTTCCTGCTAATTCCAAATCGCAAGCAAGTTGTTCATCGCGTGTATACATCGCAGCATGTTGTCTTCCTAGTCCCAAGGTTGCAGAACTAGTTAAAGTTGCAATATCTACCAAATAATCTGGATCTAAGTTCTTGTCAGCATATGCCAAGCCATCAGCTAGAACTAAACGACCTTCTGCATCTGTATCAATTACCTCAACTGTGGTTCCACCATAGTGAGTAATAACATCACTTGGGCGCTGAGCCGTACCGGAAAAAGCATTTTCTGCACACATCATCAGCGCCGTTACGCGAATATTTGGTTGTAATTCCTCTAGCGCAGTTAACGTCGCCAGAATTACGGCAGCGCCAGTCATGTCAGTTTTCATCGGGATCATCAAGTCATATGGGCGCTTAAGATTTATTCCACCTGTGTCATAGGTAATTCCCTTACCCACTAATACAACGTGTGGAAGTGCGTTAATCGCATTTTTCTTCTTTGCTGGTGCATATCCCACTTGGATAAAGCGAGGTCCAGGTTTAGGAGAAGAGTTACCAACTGCGCGCAATCCACCAAATTCTTTTAGTTCTTTTCCTGCAAGTACTTTTACTGTGAGCCCGGTTCCTTTAGCGAATTCTTGAGCTTTAGTAGCCATCCACGCAGGATTCTTAATATTAGAAGGCGTATGCACCAAATCACGAGCGCGCGTAATTGCTTTCGAAATAGTGATAGCAACATCAATGACCTCTTTTTCATTTGTCGCAACTAGGAAATTTGGTTTACCTGCAGGCTCTCCAGTTTTTAGATTCCACAGGTAAGCGCCTAAAGTCAGAGCGATTGCATGTGCTTTAACATCTTTACTATTCATGGCACATGCTGAATAGACAGTGGTGTTCTTGCCACGAACTTTTCTAGCAATAGTTGTGGCAGCAACTCGAAGAGAGGCAGTTGATGAGTCACCAACTCCAACTAAAAAGATACGATCTGTTTGAGCATCCTGTGAGCTAACAGGGATTTCGAATAACTCCCCTGATTTATAAGTGGGGGAAAAGAATGAGAGCTCATCCAATAGGTTGATTTCAAAAAACTTTTCAATATCCTGAACTAGATTTCCAGGCGCAGAAAATGAAACAACTCCTTCTGAATCTTTAGCAAAAGCGAGCGCAATTGAGTCAGCGCTTGTTGCTATTGAGAGTTGAGGCTTGGCAGCTTTAAGTGTCCAGAACATGCGTTGAAGGCTATCGCCTGTTAGTGGTTTACTTCTTAACTAATGCAACCGCGGCATGAAGTGCGGCGCTGAGATTATTAGCTTCTTCAGAGTTGAGTTCAACGACTAGGCGTCCGCCACCCTCGAGTGGAATTCGCATCACTAGTGAGCGAGCCTCCTTAGTGACCTCCATTGGACCATCACCGGTACGAGGTTTCATGGCTGCCATATGGGGACTCCTTTAAAGATGGACGAGGAAAGTTCAAGAGGAGAAGTATCTCGTATTTAGAGCACAAGCGCGAAATCGAGAAGGTATTAGAAGCCGAGAACTGCGCTCAATCTCGCTTTTCCTGCCGAAATAACGGCATCAACTGCGCGCTCTGGGACCTTAAGCATTAGGGCAATCTCACTCGGTGACATCTGGCGCATGTAGTGCAAGGTCAAGATGATCCGCTCTTCTTCAGGCAGCGAGGCCAGCACCTGGGCCAATGTTGGGGACTCGCTCATGGTTATAAGGCTACTGGCTCTTAACGCCTACGAGGGTGAGGATGCTCTCAGCGGAATGTTCGTGCAAAGCGGGATAAAGAGATTCGCACACCAATATAGAGCGCAGGAAGCATCACCAAGAAGAGTACGCGTGGAGCGATAACTTCTTCGGACCAGTCAAAGATTGTTGTATCTGATGTGATTTCGCGTAAATGAAATCTGCCTGTTCCTTTGATTATCTTGCCTGTATGGAGCACATCGCATGTGTGTGGAGGCTGCCATGAAGTAACAGTCATTGAATCCAAAACTCCTAATGGGCCAACGCCGGTGAATGCGTTAATAGATGTTCCAACACCTTCTGTAATCTCTGATGTCACCCAGACTTTTGTCTGAAGCATCCACTCACCTTGTTTTTCCCATTGCGCCAGCGAGTCCCAAACTTTTTGTATGGGTGCATTAATTTTTAAAGAAATTGCAATGTGATTACTTGACATTAAGAACAGGCCTTCAGGGCTTGTGTTACATCTGTTGTCCAAGAAATTAAATCACGCATTCCTGGTTTGATGAAATTCTCAACTTCTAAATGCTCTACTAGTTCATGCAATGGGTTATAGATTCCAAATGGATCTAGAATTACAACTGGCTTATTATGAAACTTTAAATAGCGTCCCACCCAAATCTCAAAGAACTCTTCAAGAGTTCCTGCACCGCCGGGCAATGTAATAAAAGCATCTGCAATATCGGTAATCATCGCCTTGCGCTCACCCATCGTCTCAACGACATGTAGTTCATCGTTATCGTGATCGGCAAATTCAATATCAACAAGGGCTTGTGGGATAACACCTATTGTTCTTGCGCCACCCTGACGTGCTCCCCTAGAGACAGCACCCATCATTGATATGTGACCGCCCCCAGTGACTAATTCCCATGAGTTAGCTGCAATAGCCCCTCCGAGTTCAAAGGCGAGGTCTACATACTTAGGGTCAATCGTTGGCGATGAAGAACAAAAGACTGCGATGCGCATGCAGGTAAGGATAGGGGTTAGGCTTAGGACATGACCACCATTGCATCAGGCCACGGCATTGCAACGATGGCTGCCGGAAAAACTCTGGATGTTTGGTTTCCGTCGCCGCAACTTGCTTCCTTGCCAGCAACTGTTCCAAATGAATTAAGCGCATTAGTTGGCAAAGATGAAGCTCGTGGAGTAACACGAGAAATAGTTGCACTTGAAATTGATATTACTGTTGCACCTGCTGATGCAAAAGATGCATATTTGCGTTTACATTTGTTATCACATCGCTTAGTTAAGCCTCATGGAGTCTTACTCGATGGCATATTTGGCTTACTCAATAATGTTGTCTGGACGAACTTTGGACCTTGCGCAGTAGAAGGTTTTGAATTAACTCGTGCTCGCCTAAAAGCTGCATATGGGAACGTAACAGTTCTATCTGTCGATAAATTCCCGCGCATGGTTGATTACGTAATCCCAAGTGGAGTTCGAATTGCTGATGCAGATCGCGTAAGACTTGGAGCACATTTAGCTTCAGGCACAACAGTGATGCATGAAGGATTTGTTAATTTCAATGCTGGCACACTTGGAACTTCAATGGTTGAGGGTCGAATCTCAGCAGGTGTCGTTGTTGGTGATGGTTCTGATATTGGTGGGGGTGCATCCATTATGGGAACTCTCAGTGGTGGAGGAAAAGAAGTTATTTCAATTGGAGAGAAGTCGCTTCTAGGCGCAAACTCTGGATGTGGAATTTCTCTCGGTGATAACTGCGTAATTGAAGCTGGAACTTATGTAACTGCTGCATCAAAGGTCCGTCTGCCTGATGGTGAAATTGTTAAAGCAGCAGCACTCTCTGGTGGCAATAATTTACTATTTCGTCGTAACTCACTTGATGGTGCACTTGAAGCAATTAACCGCACTGGTACTTGGGGCGGACTCAATTCAATTTTGCACGCTAACTAAAGAAAACCAAGCTGAAGGTATTTTAGTTCTGCTTCTAAAAGTTTCTCCACGTAAAACTACTTGCACACCACTGCTAGACGTTGCCTGAATCTGGGCGACTGTGCCACTTTCATTAGTTCCCAAGATTTCTAAATTGACCACATCAGGAAGAATAAAGGCTGCTGCAATAACGCTCTGTGGCACCTCACGGCTCCACGAAACAAATCGTGGATTAAGAGTGAGATCTAATGATCCAGGGTCATCAACTATTTGCGTGTAAGTGCGACCACTACCCCAGGCATTTATAGCAAGCTCTGTCTTACCCCCTGATGAAGAAAAGAAATAGGCAGTAATTGGTAGTCCAGATTGGGTAATAGTTAAGCCAGTAGTACGTGTAACAACATCTTTCCAAACTACACCGAATTTCTTTTCAATTTCCTTGGCATAACCCAGGAAAGTTTGGTCAGAAATCGATCCATATAAGTCACAATCGCAAGCGCTTCTATACACGCCTGCTTTACTTAGAGCGTATGTACGTGAGGCAATTGCTTGTGCTTCAAGGGCTGCAATCGGCCAAAAAGATGGCATCTCACTCACTCCCCATAGATATTCATCGGCTAGTCGAACTGAGTTTGTCATTTCAATTCGATAGCCAGATGGGCTTTTAACCGCCTTTACTTGGATCTGTCCATAGCGAAATCTTTGAGACAGACCTGAGTGATTTAGCGAAATAACAGTGTCTGGACCTTCTAAATAACGAGTGCCGGACCAACGAACTGTGAAAACTTTACTTCGAGGAAGCATCTGAGAAGTTTTCCCAATAGTGATTCGTGGACTAACCGTTGAACCAATAATTGAGAAGCTAATTGAATCTGCCAATGCAGACACGGGGATAACGCTTTCACTACCCGCATCCCCTTGAATAATTTGAAGTTGTGAGCCCTTTAGCGTGCTAGAAATCTTCGCACTAGAAATTAGATGTCCAATATTTACTCGCAGGATTTTCGAATCATCTTTTGGTTCTATCTCAACATCTTTATAGAAATACTTAATGATCTGCTCAGCATTATCTCCTGCTAGGGCCATGGAGCGCGCACCCATCTGACTTAATCCAACTCCATGTCCATATCCTGAACCTTGGAATGAAAAGGATGCAGGTACATCAATTGCATGCGCAGTGGGAGTCACAGTTGAAAGAATGAGCAGTAGAGCTAGAAAAGCTTTAGACATCCTCATCGATGGCTGCGCTCTTTCCTACCTGCAAAAACTCGCGATATGCAGTAATAACAGTTTTTGGATCCCCGCGCTGAACTAGCTTTCCTTTATGAAGCCAAGCAACGTCATTACAGACATCTTCCAAAGTAGCCATTGCGTGGCTTACTAGAATTAATGCACGATCATCACTTCGTAGTTCTTTGATGCGATTGAGAGATTTTTCCTTAAACTTTGCATCACCCGTGCTCAACGCCTCATCAACAATCAAAATATCTGGGCGAACAGTTGCTGCAACTGAGAATGCCAAACGGGCATACATACCTGATGAATAGGTGCGCATTGGTGCATCGATTGCTTCTCCCAATTCAGAGAACTCGGCTATCTCTTCAAAGTGGCTATCAATTTCATCACGAGACATTCCCGCAGCTAATCCACCTAAATAGACATTGTCACGACCTGACATGGATGGGTTAAACCCAACACCCAGTGCCAATAAAGTACTGACACTTCCATAGACTTCTACTCGGCCTTGTGTGGGAGGCAAAATTCCTGCAATAACGCGCATCAAAGAAGATTTTCCTGCGCCATTTGTTCCAATGATTCCTAAAACTTGGCCATATTCGACATCGAGATTCACTTCATCCAATGCGCGAATTACTCGAGTTTGTTTTCCTCCACGGCCCAATGATTTAACTCGTGCCTTTAAAGTTGGTCTGCGATCAATTGCAGTTGTGTATGTAAGACCAAGGCCGCGAACTGAAACGGCAATTTCATTAGTCTTGTGTGAGTTAGAGACGGACGGCAAATTCACGCTCCCTTGATAAGAAGAAGTATGTGCCAATCAAGAAAATTCCAACTGCCAAACCAAGACCAATGAGCATGTGAGAGGCAAGTGGAGCCTGCCCATGAACCAGTGCACGTGACCAGCTATCTAAGATTGGAAACAACGGATTAAAGAGTTCAAGAGTTCTAAGCTGCGGTTTCAAGTCAGATGCTTCATACAAAATTGGTGACAAGTACAAAAGAGTGCGCGTCATATATGGCAAGAAACTAGCTATGTCGCGGAAATACACATTGACACAGGAAATAGTCACCGCAAGACCCAGCGCCAACAACATTGTTATTAGCAATACTGGGATGGCCCACAACATCTGCCAAGCAAAAGGCAAACCTAGTGCTGCTCTGATTGCCAGAAAAACTGCCAGTGTTGGTAGGAACTTAAAGATTGCGATGACAACGGCTGAGACTGGCAACATGATTCGAGGAAAGGCTGTGTTTAAAATTAAGCGCTGACCCGCAGTAATTGACTTCACGCCGCCAGTGAGTGAATTAGCAACCAAATAGAAAAGAAAAAGCGTTGCAGTCAGATGGGCATATCGAGTGCTGTCAGATGATCCGCTAATAATGACAATCAATAAGAAATACACAGCAGAAAGCAACAGAGGATTAAGTACGAGCCACAATTGACCGAAGACTGAATCAAAGTGCTGCTCACGCAGCTCTGAACGCGAGTACTCAGATATGAATGTGCGGCGTGACCAAAGGGATTTCCAATATTTTCTTAGGGGTGGCAGGCCAGCGCGAAAAGGCTCATAGACCTGCGTTGGAGTGCTCACGGTCGTAAGGTTACCGCAGGCGCTAACGACTTTGGCGAAGTTAGAAACCCAATACCCCATGTCATATGCATTGTCAGCAAAATAAGTGGCAGTGAGACAAACTCACCAAGAGATTTCCCAATTTTTGCCGATGCACTGAGAATAAATAACGCATAAACCAACGCTGGTAAGAAAAGTATGGGTGAAAGAATTTCGCCAAGAATCAATGAAGAAACTACGCCGATCACAGTAAATGGCGGGGCAAGATATCTGTAGTTAATCGTTCCTTCATGTCTGCGAGAAACAACTCGCCTCCAACGTCCATATTCAAAATACTGTTTAGCAAGAGCTTTGACAGTTGAACGAGGACGATATGTCACAACTAATCGCGGATCAAAAAAGATTGTTCCGCCAGCAGTGCGTAATCGATAATTTAGCTCCCAATCTTGTGCACGTGTGAATCTCTCATCAAATCCACCCACTGCAACTAATGCTTGTTTTCTAAATGCACCTAGATAAACCGTATCTACCGATGCAGCGCCACCACCTATGTGAAAACGAGATGCACCAACACCTAAAGAGCTTCGCATAGCTCGCGCCACACTTCTCTCAAAGAGTGTGTGTCCTTCTGCGGCCATAATGCCACCAACATTTACGGCGCCTGTTTCTTTCAAGATTTCATAGGCAAGGGATAAATAGTTGTTTGGAATCTTTGAGTGACCATCTACTCTCACGATAATTGAATATTTCGTTGCAGCCACTGCAAGGTTGAGTCCTGCTGCTGTGCGTCCTGTGGGATTTGCAACCACAACCACACGAGAATCCTGCTCAGCTAAAGAACTCGCAATACCTTCTGTTCCATCATAAGAGGGTCCAACTGCCAAAATAATTTCAATATCGCCAGCAAAATCCTGATCAAGAATGGCCTTCACAGCCTCTTCTAAATATTTTGATTCATTGAGAACCGGCAGGATGACTGAGATTTTGGGCTCCGGTGAGCCATATAACTCATTTGCTGATGTCGTCATAACCCCTACACCGTATCGTCCAAGTACTCTTACACGGTGAAAGCGACGCGACCAATACGCATTATTACCTCCCTGTCCCTAGCTGTTGTCGCCATCTCCGCATTTTCTTGGTTGGGTTTAGGTCAAGTCAGCGGTGCAATTAACCGTATTGATGTATTTGGCTCATTAGAAAAACGCCCAGATAAGCCCAGCTCGGCCCTGAATTATCTGTTAGTGGGATCAGATACGCGTGAAGGATTAACGAAAGAACAATCAAAGTTGTTACGAGTGGGTACAACAAAGGCAGCAGCAGGTGCACGATCAGACACCATGCTGTTGGTTCACATCAGTAAATCTCGTGACAAAGCAACAATCATTTCTATTCCCCGAGATTCACTCGTGACTATTCCAGAACATCCTTCCTCCCTAAATAAAGAAAAGATTGTTCCTGCAGCAAAAGGAAAAATTAATGCAGCTTTTGCATGGGGTGGTGCTCCACTACTGATTCAAACTATTGAGCAAGAAACTAACGTTAAAATTGATCACTATGTTGAAATTGGATTCGCTGGTTTTGCGGGAATGGTTGATGCATTAGGTGGAATTGATGTTTGTACAAAGCGTGACATTGATGATCCAAATAGTCACCTTGTATTAAAAGCTGGTGCACACACTCTTGATGGCATCGAAGCACTCAAGTATGTTCGCACGCGCGACTTTGACGGCATGGGCGACCTTGGACGAATGCAACGTCAACAGCAATTTATGAGCGCAGTACTCAGAAAAGTGACAAGTTCTGGAGTTCTACTTAATCCCATCAAACTTGTAAATTTCTTCAACGCCACTATTGCAACTGTTCGAACTGATTCAGAGCTCAATCGAAATGACTTAATTGTTTTGGCAAAGCAACTCAAGAATCTCTCCCCGAGTAAAGTGCGCACGCTCACAATTCCTTTAGGCAACGCAAATGCTCGCGTGCCGGGACTTGGATCGGTCGTTACCTGGGATTCTGTACTGGCTCCTGATTTGTTCAACCGTTTACGTGAAGATTTACCGCTAGTTGACGAGGTAACCCCTTCACCTTCAGCATCATCAAGCACATCAGCTTCGCCAACTGTGATTGATAAATTCAAGACTCGTACCGCTGATGAAAATCCTTGCGGAGCACTGAAGTAAACTCGCGCCCATGACATTGACTCTTTCAGTAGTTGGGTGCGGCTACCTAGGCGCAACGCATGCCGCATGCATGTCCTCTCTTGGCTTTACCGTTATTGGCGTTGATACCGATCCTAATAAAGTGGCAATGCTGCAAAATGGTGAGCTGCCATTTTATGAGCCAGGTCTAGATACCTTACTTGCACAAGAAATGAAGACAGGCCGACTTTCATTTACTACTGACTTCTCTGCAGTTAAAGATGCAGATGTTCACTTTGTTTGCGTTGGTACTCCGCAAAGCAAAGACGGACTTGCTGCTGACCTGACATACGTGCGCTCTGCCGTTGCTGAAATTGCACCATATTTAAAGAATGGTTCATTAGTTGTTGGAAAATCAACTGTGCCAGTAGGAACTGCGCAATCACTTCGTGATGAGCTTGCAAAAACAGCACCACACGCAGATCTTGCTTGGAATCCAGAGTTTTTGCGTGAAGGCTTTGCAGTTGAAGACACTTTGACTCCCAACCGTTTAGTTGTCGGAGTTGCAAATGATCGTGCAGAGCAGATTCTCAAAGAAGTATACAAACCGGTTATTGATTTAGGCACGCCTTGGATTCGAGCAGATCTTCCAACTGCAGAACTAGTAAAAGTTGCTGCTAACTCATTTCTTGCAACAAAGATTTCTTTCATCAACGCTATGGCTGAGGTGTGTGAAGCCGCTGGTGGTGATGTGACAGTTCTAGCTCAAGCTATTGGCTATGACCCACGTATTGGAAACAAGTTCTTACAGGCGGGTATCGGTTTTGGTGGGGGTTGTCTTCCAAAAGACATTCGGGCATTCATGGCACGCGCAGAAGAGTTGGGCGCTAAACAAGCCCTTGAGTTCTTACGTGAAATTGATGCCATTAACTTGCGCGCGC
>Ga0214919_10004062_pt1 | contig 21556 bp, 15 predicted proteins | sample LL1503_MetaG_FD_177994 | JGI IMG/M metagenome (GOLD analysis project Ga0214919, IMG submission 177994) | Freshwater microbial communities from Lake Lanier, Atlanta, Georgia, United States - LL-1503 | ecosystem: Environmental > Aquatic > Freshwater > Lake | place: USA: Georgia | collected... | reverse complement strand
TGATTACTATCGTTGCAGCTGGCGCTATCTTTATTATCTTAGAGCGCTTCGTAAAGCTATCTCGTATGGGTAAAGCGATTCGTGCAGTATCTATGAATGAAGATGCGGCAAAGTTAATGGGTATCAATTTAAACCGCGTTATCACCACAACATTCTTAGTCGGTGGCCTCGCAACAGGTGCAGCCGGCTTCTTCTACATAACTGTCTATGAATACACCAAATTTAATATTGGATTCACTATGGGTCTTGCTGCCTTTACCGCAGCCGTTATTGGTGGCATCGGTAATATCCGGGGCGCCTTTTTCGGAGGAGTATCACTTGGCCTTGCTGAGGTTTATGCCTCTGCAATTCTTGGTACCCAATGGAAATCGGTAACAATCTTTATTGTGCTCGTATTAGTCCTTCTCTTTAAGCCATCTGGCTTATTCGGAGAAGCCGTCACCCAGACAAGGGCTTAAGGTGAATATTATGAAGAACTTTAACCTCCGCGATTTTGGTGCTGGCATATGGGAACGCTCAAACCGTTACCAACGTATCGCCATAGTTTTATTAGTAATTACCCTCACGGCGCTGCTTCCATTTGCAGGAGCATCGTTTCTAGCAACCCCTGTTGCAGCTTATGACGCAGTTCTTGTATATCCAGTAGCGATCTTTGTACTTATGTCACTGGGCTTAAATATCGTAGTCGGTAAATCAGGCATGCTTGATTTAGGTTATGTAGCTTTCTTTGCAATCGGTGCATATACAAACGGCTTGCTCAGCATGCACACCGGGCTAAATACTTGGGAGATCATGCCAATTGGTATTGGCGCTGCCATGTTTGCCGGCGTTCTGCTTGGTATCCCGACGCTTCGATTACGTGGTGACTACCTTGCAATCGTTACTCTAGGTTTCGGTGAAATTATTCGTATCGTCGCCCTAAACGTTTCCTGGACCAATGGACCAAATGGTATTTCTGGTATTCAGATGCCGCCTCCGATTCTTGGTAAAGAGTTCGCGCTTGATGATCAGAAGCTCTTCTTCTGGGTTGTTCTAGTAATGATCTTGTTAACTATCTGGATGATTCGTCGTCTCACTGTGCGCCGTCCCGGACGCGCCTGGGAAGCTATCCGCCAAGATGAAGATGCGGCAGAACTTATGGGTGTACCAACTCTTAAATATAAGATTTGGTCATTTACGCTGGGCGCTGCAATCGGTGGCGCTGCAGGTGTTCTATACGCCGCAAAGAACCTCTTTATCTCACCCGAAATGTTTACCCTCAACGTTTCGATTCTGATCTTGGCCTGCGTGGTCTTTGGTGGAATTGGAAATATCTGGGGCGTAATTCTCGGTGGTGCGATCTTGGGATACCTACCAGATCGAATTCGTTTTATCTCAGATGCTCGACTCTTGGTATTTGGACTCGTACTGGTTGTTGTTATGAACTTCCGACCAGATGGTCTCTTGCCGCGTAAGAAGCGCGAAAAAGCGATAGTGAAGAAAGGTGCAAACGCCTAATGTCAAAAGTCCTTTTAAAGCTTGAGAACCTCACCATGAAATTCGGTGGCGTAACTGCACTCAATGAAGTAAACCTTGAAATTCATGAAGGTGAAATTCTGGCACTGATCGGCCCTAACGGCGCCGGAAAGACCACAGTCTTTAACGTGATCACAGGTGTTTATCAAGCAACTTCTGGTTCTATCAATTTCGATGGCCACAACCTGGCCGGTCGTAAGCGTTTTCAGATTACTGGTCTTGGAGTCGCTCGCACCTTCCAGAACATTCGTTTATTTGGCGATATGACAACTCTGGAAAATGTTATTACCGCAACTGATGTCCATAAGAAGAGCGGCTTAGTGGGTGCGCTATTTGGTACGCCACGTGCGCGCCGGGAAGAGAAAGAGAACCGCGCGAAAGCGCTTGAGATCCTGCAATTTATCGGCATTGACGAATACGCAGATCGCTTGGCTAAGAACCTGCCATATGGTGTGCAACGCCGCTTAGAAATTGCGCGCGCCATGGGAACATCGCCAAAGCTCTTGCTCCTTGACGAACCGGCTGCGGGCTTTAACCCACAAGAAAAAGTTGAACTTGCGGCAACGATTAAGAAAGTTCGCGATGCGGGATACACCGTTCTTCTGATCGAACACGATATGTCACTAATCATGGGAATCTCAGATCGCGTTGCAGTTCTCGATTTCGGAACAAAGATCGCCGATAACTCACCAGCTGTTGTACAGAACGACCCTCGTGTTATCGAGGCTTACCTAGGAGTGCCTGCAGATGCGTCTTGAAATTAAAGATCTCCACGTTCACTACGGCAAGATTGAAGCGATTAAAGGCGTATCAATCGTTGTAAATGAAGGCGAAATCGTCACGCTAATTGGCGCTAACGGCGCAGGCAAGACAACGATGCTCAAGACCATTTCTGGATTGCGTCCGATATCGAGCGGTCAGATCATCTTTAACGGCGAAGATATCTCTAATGTGCCAGCACATAAGCGCGTTGATCTAGGACTTTCACAAGCCCCGGAAGGCCGAGGAATTTTCCCGGGTATGACAGTTCTTGAAAACCTCGAGATGGGAAAGTTCCACCGCCCAGATCGCAAAAAGGAAATGTCGGAAGACCTTGAAATGGTCTATGGGCTGTTCCCACGATTGAAAGAACGTATTTCACAAGCCGGTGGCACCTTATCTGGTGGAGAACAGCAGATGCTTGCTATCGGTCGTGCGCTTATGGCTCGCCCAAAGGTTCTTCTTCTTGATGAGCCATCAATGGGTCTGGCACCTCAGATGATCGCCAATATCTTCCGCATCATTACCGAGATCAATAAGACCGGTGTAACTATTCTTTTGGTGGAACAGAATGCACAGCAAGCGCTACAGCGCGCACATCGTGCATATATTCTCGAAACTGGAAATGTGGTTAAGGAAGCAAAGGCTTCTGATCTACTTAACGATCCTGCAGTACGCGAGGCATACCTCGGTACTGGCGCTCACTAACTCCAAATTATTTTTCGGCCAGTATCAAACAAGTAATTCGAGCAGAACAAGTTCGTTGTCCTTGCTCATTAGTAATTACAATCTCATAGACACATAAAGTCTTTCCAAGTGAGACTGCCGTTGCTACTCCTGTTACAAAACCTGAAAGAGCAGATTTGTGATGAGTAGCGTTTATATCTACACCGACAATTCTTCGATTAGGCCCGGCATGTAGTTGAGTGCCGATCGAACCGAGTGACTCGGCTAGAACAACATTAGCCCCACCATGTAAGAGACCAATCGGTTGAGTATTTCCTTCAACCGGCATGCGACCGACTAAACGTTCGGGGGAGGCTTCCAGAATCTCAATCCCCATCTTTTTATCAAGGGCGCCGCTTCCGCGTTCGCGAATTAGTTCTAGATAGTTCGGGGTATTTTCTGGCTGCGTCATAGTTCGAAATAGTAACTTATTTAACGAGTCCTTCTCTAGGATAACGACATGGCCCAGAAGCGTCTATTACTTATCGACGGCCATTCTATGGCTTATCGCGCCTTCTTTGCCTTACCTGCAGAAAATTTCACAACAGCTCAGGGGCAACACACCAACGCTATCTATGGCTTTGCCACAATGCTGATCTCGCTCTTAAAAGATGAGAAGCCAACTCACGTTGCAGTGGCATTCGATGTCTCGCGCAAGACTTTTCGTACAGATATCTTTCCTGATTACAAAGCAAATCGCGCCAAGACCCCTGATGAATTTCGCTCGCAGATGTCATATTTAAATGATTTAGTCACCGGCTTTGGAATAACTCAGTTTGCACTTGAAGGCTATGAAGCAGATGACATTATCGCCACCATTACTAAGCAGGCCGAACGCGAAGGTGCCGAAGTCTTAATTTGTACCGGCGATCGGGATAGTTTCCAGTTGGTAACCGATAAGACAACTGTTCTCTACCCTAAACGTGGCGTCTCTGAAATGGCACGCATGACTCCTGCTGCCGTCTTTGAGAAGTATGGAATGTCGCCAGATCAATATCCAGATTTTGCGGCGCTGCGTGGAGATCCCAGTGATAACTTGCCATCGGTTCCAGGCGTGGGAGAAAAGACAGCAGCGAAGTGGATAGTCGAATATGGATCTTTGCAAGAGCTAATTGCTAACCTAGATAAAGTGGCTGGCAAAGTTGGGCAATCACTACGGGATAACGTAAATGATGTGATTCGTAATCGAGAGTTAACTCAACTGATCCACGATGCGCCAATCGATTATCAGGTCGATGCCTTGTCGTGGTCAGGCGTTGATGAGGCAGATCTAGCCAAGCTATTTGAGCAACTGGAATTTCGTACCTTGAAGGATCGTCTGAAACCGATTCTCAGCGCAGATACGGTGGCGAAGAAGAAAGAAGAGTCCGCCGAGTTAACTCTCTTTGCCCCAGCCATAGAAGGCGGATTACTTACTCCAGCCGAAATCGATGAGTTAATTGCCAAGCACTCAGGTGAAATTGCAGTCGCCTTTGAATTACAAGATGAAAAATTGCATCGTTACGCCGTTGCTTTCTCTGCCACAGATGTCCACTTGATTCATTCGGCGCAGATGGGCGAATGGGCGCAAGATTTAAAGATCCCTAAAATTGCCCACGATGCTAAATCTCTGGCCCGCGCTAATCTATTTGACGGCGTTGTTTTTGATACTGCACTCGCTGCCTATCTTGTAAATCCAGGTGTTCGGGCGCAAGAGTTAAGTGATCTGCTGGAACGTTGGGGAGATGGCGCAGTAATCAATACTTCAACTCCGGAACAAACACTTTTATCTAGCGCAGCTGCACTCTTTACCTTGCGCAAATCTTTAGAAACAGAGATGCAAGATCGTGGCGTCTTAAAACTCTTCACCGATCTAGAACTTCCTATCGCACAGCTCTTGGCGATAATGGAAAATCGTGGCATCGCTGTCGACCGCAAAGAATTAGAGAAATTGGCGACCTTCTTTGAAGGTGAAGTCGCGCGTGAGACTAAGGCTGCCCACCTAACTGCCGGCCATGAATTTAATGTGGCATCTCCTAAGCAGCTGCAAGTAGTCCTCTTTGATGAGTTAAACCTGCCCAAGACGAAGAAGATCAAAACTGGTTTTACCACCGATGCCGAAGCGCTTAATTGGCTCTTTGAAAAGACAAAACATCCACTCCTTGAATCACTCTTGCGGATCCGTGAGACAAAGAAACTCGGCACAACAGTCGAAGGCTTAATTGCGGAAATTGGTAAGGATGGCCGGATCCGTACTCACTTTGCTCAGACAGTCGCCGCAACTGGCCGTTTATCCTCAGTTGGACCAAATCTGCAAAATATCCCAGTTCGCACCGAAGAAGGTCGAAGTATCCGTAACGCATTTATTGCAGGTAGCGGTTATGTATCTCTCTTAACCGCTGATTACAGCCAAATCGAAATGCGCATCATGGCGCACTTATCTAATGATGCTGGTTTGTTAGCAGCCTTTGAAACCGGCGAAGATTTACATGCCACAGTTGCAGCGCTGGTCTTTGGGGTTGCAGCTCGTGATGTTGACTCAGAAATGCGCCGCCAAATTAAGGCGATGTCATATGGGCTGGCATATGGGTTGAGTGCATATGGGCTTAGCGCTCAACTAGATTTATCACCGCCTGCGGCACAGGATTTAATGGACAAATATTTTCTTCGCTTCGGTGGAATCCGCGATTACTTGAGTAGCGTGGTCGAACAAGCGCGCAAAGTTGGTTATACCGAAACCGTTATGGGGCGCAGACGCTACTTGCCTGACTTACTCCACGATAATCGCCAGCGGCGCGAGATTGCAGAACGCATGGCTTTGAATGCTCCGATCCAAGGATCAGCTGCCGACATCATCAAACAAGCGATGTTAAATGTGCAGCGCGCGCTATTGGCTGAGAAGCTGGGATCTCACTTGTTATTGCAAGTTCACGATGAATTGATTCTCGAAGTCGTAGCAGGGGAAGAAGAGAAGCTAACTGCGCTAGTTCGACGTGAGATGGCTGCGGCATATCCACTTAAGGCGCCCTTAGATGTCAGCGTGGGAATTGGCAAGAGTTGGAATGAAGCTGCTCATTAAGAATATCTATCGCGCTAATTAACTTGTAGTTGGAGAATTATCTGACATTGCAGCAAGGTCTTCTTCCTCGGTTGGTATTCGATCTGCTGCAGCTAAGCGCTTTCTTCCCAAAGTTAAGATGGCAAAGCCGGTAATGATGGTGAAAGATGTAATCGACATTGCAAATCGTGGTGAATAAGTTTCCGCGATCCAACCACCGGCGGCGGAGCCAATTGACATCAAAGTTCCTTCAACGGTCCATATCCAACCCATCATTCCAACTGCAGATCCCTTTGGACGAACGGCTTCCATTACTTCCCAATAGAAAACTTGAATGGTTCCGCCGATTAACCCTAGGAACGCTCCGGCTATCGCCATCGACCAACCCGGATAGGTAAAGACAATTGGAATCGAAATAAATATCCAAACAAAATAGGTAAGGCGCATCGCCTTTAGTGCAGAAAATCTCTTCGAAACTAAACCAGCGAAAAGTCCACCAACTATATTTGCAACGCCCATGGCCGTGAAGACCCAAGCGGTACGCTGCGGAACGCCTTCCAAAGTCGCAAATGCTGGAACTGCGACATCAAAGACGCCCCATCCAAAACCAATGAAACATCCCTCGATCATAAGTAACTGAATCGCTTTATTGCGCCAGATCGAAATATGATCAGAATCTTTCTTCTCAGGAATCCAATCGCGCGATACACGCGTCAGCGCAAGTGAGCCACCACCTACTGCCATAAAGATTGATGCCACAACCAGCGCACTGCCAGGATGGGAAGAGAGCGCAAGAGACGTTGCAACTACTGGACCAATAACACCTGCTGTACTCATCACCGATGTATCAACTGCGTAAGCCGTACGTAGAGAATCTTTAGGAACAATCATCTTCCAGAGTGGCCTGACTGATAAATTTATTGGGGGAGCGCTTATTCCCATAATAAATGCGGCTAGGAGAATCGCATTTTTATTCTCCATAGTGTTTAGAACTAACATCATTCCGGCATAGCCTGGAACGAAGATACGTAACGGCCATTTCTGTCCGAATCGATCCATCAAAGTTCCGCGCAATCCGGCTGTCGCAGCCCCGGCCACAGAGTTAATCCCTATCGCTAGGCCAGCTATTGCAACCGAACCAGTCGTCTGCTGCGCCTTAAAGAAAATTGAAAGTGCGACCATTCCATATGAAACTCGCGCCGGAAATGAAGAAAGTACTAGCACCCAAACATTCGGGATCGCAAAGAGTTCTTGGTAGCGCTTCATTTGCAGTTAGTTTACGCCTGAGGAGGAGACGGATTTGCCCTATTAGATGCCCAAACCGTACGCTTACGCCCGTTCACCAGAAAGGTTCTGGAGTCCTATTACTTTCTATCCCTACGGAGCAACTTGAGCACATCATCACCAGTCGTAGCAGTTAACGACATCGGATCAGCCGCAGATTTTCTTGCAGCAATCGAAGGCACAATCAGAAATTTCAATGACGGAGACCTCGTCGAAGGAACCGTTGTACAAGTAGATCGCGAAGAAGTACTTCTAGACATTGGGTACAAGACAGAAGGCGTAATCCCTTCCCGCGAACTCTCAATCCGCCACGATGCAGATCCAAATGACATTGTTAAGGTAGGCGATCGCATTGAAGCGCTCGTTCTACAAAAAGAGGATAAAGAAGGCCGCACAATTCTTTCCAAGAAGCGCGCACAGTACGAACGCGCCTGGGGAGATATTGAAGGCAAGAAAGAGCGCGACGAAGTCGTCGTTGGAACAGTTATTGAAGTTGTTAAGGGCGGTTTGATCGTTGATATCGGTCTTCGTGGTTTCCTTCCAGCATCACTAGTTGAAATGCGCCGTGTCCGCGATCTAACTCCTTACATTGGTAAGGAAGTTGAAGCTCGCATTATCGAACTCGATAAGAATCGCAATAACGTTGTACTTTCACGTCGCGCATTCCTTGAGCAGACTCAATCAGAGTCACGCACTACCTTCTTGAACCAGCTTCAAAAGGGCCAAGTACGCACTGGTGTTATCTCATCAATCGTAAACTTTGGTGCTTTCGTAGACCTTGGTGGCGTTGATGGTCTGGTTCACGTATCAGAGCTTTCATGGAAGCACATCGATCATCCAGGTGAAGTCGTCGAAGTTGGCGATGAAGTAACTGTTGAAGTTCTCGAAGTTGATTTCGAGCGCGAGCGTGTCTCACTCTCACTTAAGGCAACTCAAGAAGATCCATGGCAAGCATTTGCTCGCACCCACACAATCAATCAGGTTGTTCCGGGCGTCGTAACAAAGCTTGTTCCATTCGGTGCATTTATTCGTGTTCACGAGGGCATTGAAGGACTTGTTCACATTTCAGAGCTCGCAGAGCGCCATGTGGAGATTCCAGAACAAGTTGTTGCTGTAGATGACGAGCTATTTGTAAAGATCATCGATATCGATCTAGAGCGTCGTCGTATCTCACTTTCACTAAAGCAAGCCAATGAAGGACATGAAGTTGAGATCGAAGCATTTGATCCAACTCAATACGGAATGGCTGCTCGCTACGATGCTGAAGGAAACTTCATCTACCCAGAAGGTTTCGATCCTGATACTCAGGAATGGAAGCCGGGCTTTGATTCACAACGCGAAGAATGGGAACGTCAGTATAAAGAAGCACAGACTCGCTTCCTTGCACATAAGAAGCAGAAAGCAGAAGCAAAAGCTGCCGATGCTGCAGCTCCTGCTGCCGAACAAGTAGTTGCTGAAGTAGCTGCTGAATAATTAATCTCAATTAAGAAAGGGCTCACCTGCGGGTGGGCCTTTTCTTATTCTCCAGATATCGCCCGCGGGGTAGAGTTAGTTATATGTTGATCGTGGCTCTAACCGGTGGCATCGGATCCGGTAAATCTCTGGCTGCGCAATATTTCTCAGAACTGGGAGCGCGCGTTGTCGACGCTGATCAACTTGCGCGCGTTGCGATCGAACGAGGCAGTGAAGGCTTTGATGAAGTTGCGCTGCGTTTTGGTGAGGCGATCATGCGTAATGGCGATATCGACCGGAAGGCTTTAGCTGAAATTATCTTTTCAGATCCCAAAGCCAAACACGATCTAGAAGAGATAATCCATCCGCGAGTACGTGAGCTCTTTGCAGAAGTTGTCTCAGATCTGCAAGTAGATGAAACTCTAATTTATGAAATTCCGCTTCTGGTAGAAACAGAGGCGGCGGGAAATTTTGATTTAATTGTTACCGTAGAAGCCGATATTGAGATTCGGAAAGAGCGCTTGCGCAAACGCGGCATGTTTATCTCAGAAATTGAGAAGCGGATCGCTCAGCAAGCTAGCCGTGAAGCGCGCGAGGCGATCGCCGATTTCGTCCTTATAAATGATGGCGATGAAGATACGCTCCTTCGCGCCGTTGAAAATCTCTGGGAGGAATTACCGCGCCTGGCAAAGTAGGCTACGAATATGCGCCCGATATCTGACCTGCAGCGAAAGGTAGAGCCCTTTCAGGTCATTAGTGATTACGTGCCAGCTGGAGACCAACCGCAAGCCATTGAAGAGATCGCGCGCCGTATCGATGCCGGCGTTGAAGATGTAGTTCTACTTGGCGCAACCGGTACCGGAAAATCCGCGACAACTGCTTGGTTGATTGAGCGCTTGCAGCGTCCAACTTTGGTCCTGGCGCCAAATAAAACGTTGGCCGCGCAGTTAGCCAATGAATTCCGTGAGCTGCTACCAAATAACGCAGTCGAATACTTCGTTTCTTATTACGACTACTACCAACCGGAAGCTTATGTTCCGCAGACCGATACCTTTATTGAAAAGGACTCCAGCGTTAACGATGAAGTAGAGCGCTTACGCCACTCAGCGACTAACTCACTTCTGACCCGTCGAGATGTAATCGTGGTGGCAACTGTTTCTTGTATCTATGGACTTGGTACACCTCAAGAATATATCGATCGCATGATTCGCCTAAAGGTGGGCGATGAGATTGAACGCAATAAGTTATTGCGCAAATTTGTTGATGTGCAGTACCAACGAAACGATATGGCTTTCGAACGTGGGACTTTCCGGGTACGTGGGGACACAATTGAAATCATCCCGATGTATGAAGAACTCGCTATCCGAATAGAAATGTTTGGCGATGAGATCGAGAAAATTATGACGCTACATCCACTAACAGGTGAGATTCTGCGCGATGAGACTGAGATCTATATCTTCCCAGCAACTCATTACGCAGCTGGACCTGAAACCATGAAGCGCGCCATGGGAGAGATCCAAGATGAACTTCAGATCCAACTAAACCTCTTTGAAAAACAAGGAAAGTTACTAGAAGCCCAACGTTTAAAGATGAGAACTACCTTTGATCTAGAGATGATGGAGCAACTCGGTTTCTGCTCCGGTATTGAAAACTATTCGCGACATTTGGATGGACGCGCACCGGGTTCGGCTCCTAACTGTCTGCTCGATTACTTTCCTGAAGATTTTTTATTGGTAATTGATGAGAGCCATGTAACCGTTCCGCAAATCGGTGCCATGTTCGAAGGTGATGCTTCTCGTAAGCGAACCCTGGTTGAACACGGGTTTCGGCTACCTAGCGCTATGGATAATCGTCCGCTGAAGTGGCCGGAATTCCTGGAGCGGGTAGGTCAGAAGGTTTATCTCTCAGCAACACCCGGGAAATATGAGATGGCTAAAGTTGAAGGCGATGTCGTTGAACAAGTAATCCGCCCAACCGGGTTGGTTGATCCAGGCATTGTTATCAAACCAATCAAGGGTCAGATTGATGATCTACTCAATGAGATAAATATCCGTGCCGCTAAGAATGAGCGAGTGTTGGTAACGACTTTAACCAAAAAGATGTCAGAAGATCTAACAGATTATCTGCAAGAGCGTGGGGTTCGCGTGCGTTATCTGCACTCTGAGGTGGATACCCTGCGCCGCGTTGAGTTGCTCCGTGAATTGCGCACCGGCGAATACGACGTATTAATCGGTATCAACCTATTGCGCGAAGGTCTTGATCTTCCTGAAGTTTCGCTAGTTGCAATTCTTGATGCAGATAAAGAAGGCTTCTTAAGATCAGCCACATCTTTGATTCAAACTATTGGACGTGCAGCGCGAAATGTTTCAGGCGAAGTCCATATGTATGCCGACAATATAACTAAGTCGATGGCACAGGCTATTGACGAGACTAATCGTCGCCGGGCAAAGCAAGTCGCCTACAACTTAGAGCGTGGCGTTGATCCGCAACCGCTACGTAAGAAGATCGCTGATATTACAGACCAGATTAACCGCGAAAGTGAAGATACTGAAGAGCTCATAGCCCACGAGAAGGGCGGAGCGAAGAAGCTGGCTTCATCTGCGGGACTTTACGATAAATCATCGACTTCTCTACCGCGCAAGGATCTAATTGCATTGATAGGCTCGCTCACCGATCAGATGCGCAACGCCGCAGCTGAACTTCAATTCGAGGTCGCCGCGCGCTTGCGCGATGAGATCAAGTTATTGAAGAAGGAGTTACGAATGATGGAAGAGGCCGGAGTTTGAGCATCGATAAGTTGGTTGTGCGCGGAGCACGCGAACATAACCTTAAGAATGTTTCCATCGAGCTTCCGCGCGATGCGCTAGTTGTATTCACCGGTCTTTCTGGTTCGGGTAAATCCTCTCTCGCCTTCGACACGATATTCGCAGAAGGTCAACGCCGCTATGTCGAATCACTATCTGCATATGCCCGCCAGTTTTTGGGACAGATGGATAAGCCAGATGTGGATTTCATCGAGGGTCTATCACCTGCAGTCTCAATTGATCAGAAATCCACCAACCGGAATCCCCGTTCTACTGTCGGAACGATTACTGAGGTTTATGACTACTTGCGCCTGCTCTTTGCCCGTGCTGGACGCCCGCACTGTCCAAAATGTGGCAAGGCAGTTACTCGACAATCTCCTCAGCAAATCGTCGATCAGATTATGGAGCTGCCGCCAACTACCAAGTTTCAGGTTTTGGCTCCAGTTATTCGTGCGCGTAAAGGTGAATTCCTCGAACTCTTTACCGACCTTATTACTCAAGGCTATTCACGTGCCCGCATCGATGGTGAAGTTATTGCCCTCTCTGATGCACCTAAGCTGAAAAAGCAGGAGAAGCACACCATCGAAGTCGTAATAGATCGCTTGACTGCCAAGGCCGAAAGTAAGACACGACTGACAGATTCAATTGAAACTGCGCTACGTCTAGCCTCTGGAATCGTCGTGTTGGACTTTGTCGATGCCAAGGGGGCAGATAAAGAACGCACCTATAGCGAGCATCTAGCCTGCCACGATTGCGAACTCTCCTTTGAAGAGCTGGAGCCACGTTCCTTCTCCTTTAACTCACCCTTTGGGGCATGCGTTGAATGTTCCGGTATCGGAACAAAGAAAGAGGTCGATTTAGATCTAATTATTCCTGATGATTCAATCTCAATTAACGAAGGCGCTATTGCACCATGGTCGGGCGGACAATCTTCAGATTACTTCTTACGTTTACTAGAGGCGCTGGCAAAAGATCTGCCATTTTCTCTAGATATTCCGTGGAAGAAGATCTCAGTTAAAGCTCGTGAGGCAATCCTAAATGGATACGAGTATGAAATTAAGATGAAGTACAAAGGGCGCTATGGAGCCCGAAATTACACGACTGGCTTTGAAGGCGTTATTCCCTTCATCCACCGCCGCCACGAAGAGACCGATAGCGATTACAGCCGTGATAAATATGAGGCTTATATGCGCGAGATCTCTTGCGAAAAATGCAACGGTGCTCGGTTAAAACCTGAAGTCCTAGCCGTGACTATCGGAGATAAAAATATCTCAGAGATTTGCGAACTCTCCATCGCCGATTGCGCGATCTTTTTAAAGCAGATCAAACTCAATAAGCGTGAGGCACAGATCGCAGAACGCGTAATGAAAGAGGTCAATGCGCGCTTGGGCTTCTTGCTAGATGTTGGACTCGATTACCTTTCGCTGGCTCGCCCAGCCGGGTCGTTATCTGGTGGTGAAGCACAGCGCATCCGCCTAGCTACTCAGATCGGAAGTGGTTTAGTCGGAGTTCTTTACGTGCTGGATGAGCCTTCTATTGGTCTACATCAGCGCGATAACAAACGCCTAATCGAAACTTTAACTCGCCTGCGTGACCTCGGCAATACTCTAATTGTCGTAGAACATGATGAAGAGACTATTCGCACCGCGGATTGGATCGTTGATATCGGACCCGGTGCTGGCGAACACGGTGGCGAGGTTGTGGTCTCGGGAAGCTATGAAGATCTAATCGCATCGAAAGAATCAATCACGGGTGCTTATCTATCAGGACGTAAATCCATTGAGATTCCTAAGAAGCGCCGCCCGGTAGATCCAAAGCGCAAGCTAGTTGTTAAGGGTGCAAAGGAGAATAACCTGAAAGATATTGAGGTAGAAGTTCCCTTGGGTGTATTCGTTTCTGTAACCGGCGTTAGTGGTTCTGGTAAATCAACACTTGTAAATGACATTCTCTACACAGTTCTTGCAAATAAACTAAATGGTGCGCGGTTAGTACCTGGTCGCCATAGATCTGTAAGTGGTATCGAGCTTTTGGACAAGGTTGTTCATGTAGATCAATCACCGATTGGTAGAACACCGCGCTCCAACCCAGCTACTTACACAGGCGTATTCGACAAGATCCGCGCCCTCTTTGCTGAGACAAGTGAAGCCAAGATCCGTGGATATCAACAAGGACGGTTCTCTTTTAACGTGAAGGGCGGCCGCTGCGAAAATTGTTCTGGTGATGGAACCATCACTATTGAAATGAACTTTTTACCCGATGTCTATGTGCCATGTGAAGTCTGCCATGGCGCTCGTTACAACCGCGAGACGTTAGAAGTTCATTACAAAAATAAGACGATCGCTGAAGTATTAAATATGCCTATCGAGGAAGCCAGTGGTTTCTTTGAATCAGTACCTGCCATTGCGCGTTACTTAAAGACTTTAAATGATGTGGGCCTTGGCTATGTGCGTCTTGGTCAATCTGCACCAACCTTGTCGGGTGGTGAGGCACAACGAGTAAAGCTGGCAACAGAGCTCCAGCGTAGATCAACGGGACGCACCATCTATGTATTAGATGAGCCAACGACTGGTTTGCACTTTGAAGATGTCAATAAATTATTAGCAGTCCTTAGTCGTTTGGTAGATACTGGAAATACCGTTGTAGTTATCGAACATAATCTTGATGTAATCAAGTCATCTGACTGGGTTATCGATATGGGGCCAGAAGGTGGATTCCGCGGAGGATTAGTCGTTGCCGAAGGAACGCCCGAAGATGTCGCGAAGGTGAAAGAGAGCTATACCGGTCATTATCTAGCGGAAATATTGGCAAGCAATCGCACCCCGGTAAAGAAAAAAGCTGCCGTTAAGTAAATGTCAGATCCGGCAAGTTACCGTCCCAAGGAGATCCCTGAACTCCCAGGTGTTTACCGCTTCTATAACGCCAAAGATAAAGTTATCTATGTCGGTAAGGCTAAGAATTTAAAGAACCGTTTAACCACTTACTTCGGTTCAAACTTAGCGCGCAAGACCCATCGCATGGTCCACGAAGCAGTTCGCGTTGATTGGACGATCGTTGGCACAGAGCTAGAAGCGCTAGCTCTGGAGTTCTCTTGGATAAAGCAGTACCAACCCACATATAACGTGCAATTTAAAGATGACAAGTCTTACCCGTATTTGGCGATCTCGATGCAGGATGAAATTCCACGCATCTTTATTACTCGTAAGGAGAAACGTCCGGGACTTAAATACTTTGGACCTTACACAAATGCCTGGGCGCTACGAAATACTTACGAAGTCTTACTAAAAGTCTTTCCGGTTCGCTCCTGCAGTGAAGGCAACTTCAAGCGGGCCCAGCGCAGCAAGCGCCAATGTTTATTAGGAGATATCGGTAAGTGTGCAGCTCCTTGTGTTGGCTGGGTGACACCTGCCGAACATCGTGAGATTGCGTTGAAGTTAGATGCCTTTATGGAGGCAGGCATGGAAGATATCTTGCCAAAACTACGCGAAGAAATGGATCTGGCATCTAGCCGCGAAGAGTTTGAACGAGCCGCTCGTATTCGCGATCAGATCGAATCTTTTGAAAAAGCCCAGCGATCTACCCAAGGAAATCTCTCAGATGATCTAGATGGTGACTTCATCTCAATTCACGAAGAAGGCCTGCATGCTGCAGGGTCAATATTTATGGTGCGCCGGGGATCAATTAAAGGATCTCGATCTTGGATAGTTGATCAAGAGCGGGCCTTGGAGGGAGATGACCAAGTCGCATCGCTCTTCTTCTCAATCTATAACGGAGCAGCCGCGGCAGACATCCCAAATGAGATCTATTTGAACCGCGAACCGAGTGATCAACTAGCGCTTGAGGCATGGTTAAGTAATTTGCGAGGAGCCAAAGTAGCGATCAAGGTGCCACAACGTGGCGAAAAAGTTGAGCTCTTGCAAACGGTGGATCGCAACGCTCATTACGCGCTAATTCAATTCTTGAGTAAGCGAGCCACTGATGCAGCGGTCAGCGGCAAAGCACTGCTCGAAATTGAAGAACAGCTAGAACTTACTAGGACGCCACTTCGCATCGAGTGCTTCGATATCTCCAATATTTCAGGAACATCAGTAGTGGCCTCGATGGTGGTCTTTGAAGACGGGTTGGCGAAGAAAAGTGAATATCGACGTTTCATAATTGATACGACTACCGCATCCGATGACACGCGTGCGATGCACCAGGTAATCACTCGTCGCATGAAGCGACTACTGAATGATCGCGCTGCAGATGAATCTGATGTTGCTGAAATAGGTGGCAAGTTGAGTAAGTTCTCATACCCGCCGCAGTTAATAGTTGTCGATGGAGGGGCTCCGCAGGTTGCCGCCGCTCAGCGCGCGCTAGATGAGCTAGGCATTACCGATGTCGCCCTCTGTGGTCTTGCTAAACGCTTAGAAGAAGTTTGGCGCCCCGGAAGTTCCGATCCACTTATCCTGCCGCGCACTAGCGAAGGAATGTATCTCTTACAGCGGATTCGCGATGAGGCTCACCGCTTTGCAATTACCTTCCATAGATCTCGTCGTTCTAAGGTGATGCTCGAATCTGTCTTAGATGAGATTCCACAGATGGGGCGCGCTCGTCGTGCAGCGCTAATGGAACGATTCGGTTCAGTTGCCGCACTTCGAAAGGCGACGCTACAAGAGTTGGCGCAAACGCCTGGTATCGGCGAGAAAATTGCTGAAATCATCTTCCAGTATCTACAACACCAGGCAGAAGGCTTAGATACGCGTGGCGTTAATATGCAGACGGGGGAGATCCTATGAATTTAGCGATCCTTGACAGTGCAGGCAGAATATAGACATGGCCAATAAAGAGTTATTGATCGTCACCGGTATGTCAGGTGCTGGACGATCTACTGTGGCGCACGCACTAGAAGATTTAGGTTGGTATGTGGTTGATAACTTGCCGCCTGCGTTATTGCCAGAACTGGCTACCCAAACTAACGCATCAGAAATTTCCTCACTTGCTGTCGTCGTAGATGTACGTGGAGGAAAGTTCTTTGATGCACTGAATACATCTTTACAAATCCTTAAATCCAGCGGGATTGCCTACCGCTTACTTTTTCTAGATGCAACCGATCAGTCACTTGTACAACGCTTTGAATCAACCCGTCGTCCGCACCCGTTGCAGGCTAAGGATCGCATTGTCGATGGAATTGAACGCGAACGCGCTAAGTTAGAAGAGCTGCGCGCAGGCGCAGATGTAGTTATAGATACCTCAAATTTAAATGTGCATCAATTAGAAAAACGCGTCGGAGAAATATTCTCGGCCGGCATGCTCGATGCTATCCGCATCAACGTTCTATCTTTCGGATACAAATATGGGATTCCAGTCGATGCTGATCTGGTCTTAGATTGTCGCTTTATTCCAAATCCACATTGGATCCCTGAGCTGCGACCGCTGACCGGTTTAACTAGCGAAGTCTCCCAGAAAGTTCTTTCTAGCGAAGGAGTTACCGAATTCGTTAAGAGCTACGTTGGCGTGATTCGCCAGATGATGCCGGGTTATCTGCGCGAGGGTAAGAAATACGTAACGATCGCAATTGGTTGCACGGGCGGCAAGCACCGTAGCGTGGCTATTTCAGAAGAAATTGCAAAGCAGTTATCGAGCGCCAAATCAGAAATCGAAATTTCAGCACATGCCACCCATCGTGATGTTGGTCGTGAATGAGTGGTCGTAATCCGCGCGTAGTTGCATTAGGTGGAGGACATGGCTTAGCTGCGACTCTATCTGCGTTGCGCGGTATCACTTCAGATATCACCGCGATCGTCACCGTTGCCGATAATGGTGGATCAAGTGGTCGTTTGCGCGAAGAATTTCCGATCTTTCCTCCCGGTGATTTGCGAATGGCTCTTGCCGCCTTATGCGCAGATGATGAATGGGGGCGCAGTTGGGCGCAGATTATGCAGTATCGCTTTGCAAGCCAAGGCCCATTAGATGGCCATGCGGTTGGAAATTTACTACTGGCTGCCTTATGGAATAAAGGTGAAGATCCAGTTGCAGGCCTAGATCGTGTGGGCTCACTTTTGAAGGTAATCGGTCGCGTCCTACCAATGGCGCATGAGCCTTTAGATATTGAAGCGACCTTTGTAAATTCCACGGGGCGTTTTATCGTGAAGGGACAAGTTGAAGTTGCAACCGCGAAGGGAAGGCTGGAATCGCTTCGCTTGCATCCTGAAAATCCGCAATCGCGTGAGGAAGCGTTAGCTGCGATTGCGGATGCAGATTGGATTGTTATGGGCCCAGGATCTTGGTTTTCTAGCGTCCTGCCTCATTTACTGGTTCCACAACAACGCGATGCGCTCATAAAATCTAAAGCGAAAAAATTATTAGTTCTTAATCTAGATTCAGGTATGGCCAGCGCCACGGCGGCAAACTTTGGCGAATATGCTGGTTATACACCGCTAGAACATATTGAGATCTTGGAGAGTTACGCCCCTGGATTGGCCTTTGATTATGTAATTTGCGATGAGAGCTTGGTTCGCCAAGGCGATCTGATTGCGGAGCATCTTTCAAGTAGAGGTGGAGAGTTAGTGGTCGCCGATTTACGCGATAACACCGAACTAATTCACCATAGCCCTAAAAAATTGACCTCGCTTTTCACACACATTGCCAGCAAAATCCTGCTTGGATAAGCACATGGCAATGACCGCAGCAGTCAAGGACGAGCTCAGCCGTCTCTCAGTAACTAAGCCATGCTGCCGTAAAGCCGAAGTCTCTTCACTATTGCGCTTTGCCGGCGGACTCCATATCGCAGCTGGCAAAGTTGTTATCGAAGTAGAACTCGACACATCTCAGAGCGCGCGCCGCTTAAAGAAAGATATCGCCGATATTTATGGACACGATAGCGATTTAGCAGTTCTCTCATCTAGCGGTCTTCGCAAGGGCAGTCGTTATGTTGTGCGTGTAATCGAGGCAGGTGATGCACTTGCGCGTCAGACTGGTTTGATCGACAGTAACGGTCGCCCTATCCGCGGCCTTCCACCACAAGTGGTTGCCGCAAATATCTGCGATGCTGAAGCTGCTTGGCGTGGTGCATTTGTAGCTCATGGTTCGCTCACCGAACCCGGACGCTCATCTTCACTTGAGATAACTTGCCCAGGTCCTGAGGCAGCACTTGCCCTGGTAGGAGCAGCTCGTCGTTTAGGCATTACTGCGAAAGCACGCGAAGTTCGCGGTGTAGATCGCGTTGTAATTAGAGATGGCGATGCCATCGGAGTTCTGCTTACTCGCCTCGGTGCACATGAAAGTGTTTTGGCTTGGGAAGAACGCCGGATGCGCCGCGAAGTTCGCGCGACAGCAAATCGCTTAGCAAACTTTGATGATGCAAATCTACGCCGTTCGGCGCGCGCCGCAGTTGCCGCAGCCGCTCGAGTTCAACGCGCGATGGAAATATTGGGGCCAACAATTCCAGATCATTTAAAGGAAGCTGGCGAATTGCGAATTAGCCATGGCCAAGCAAGTTTGGAAGAACTTGGTTCACTTGCATCCCCACCAATGACCAAGGATGCAATCGCTGGTCGAATTCGTCGACTATTGGCGATGGCCGATAAGCGCGCTGGCGAGCTAGGAATTCCAGATACCGAAGCCGGACTTTCACCAGATCTTCTCAATTAATTCGCTTATCTGAGCATAACTCCTACGTGAAGGTAACTACCCGCGGCTGGTAAGGTTAGCCACGACCCCAACGATGTGGCAGTTTTATTGCCGTATACCCATCTGGTGCTACTTATTTTGGCAGCGGGTCCTTAAACTTTTAAAGCGAGGTTTCACATGATTAACGTTGGAATTAATGGATTTGGACGAATTGGCCGCAACTTCTTTCGCGCCGCACTTACCAACCCAAATATCAATATCGTTGCTATCAACGACTTAACAGATAACGCCACTTTGGCGCACCTTTTAAAGTATGACTCAATCTTGGGGCGCCTTGGCCTTGAAGTCACTTACACAGAAGACACCATCACAGTTGGTGGAAAGACTATGAAGGTATTTGCAGATCGCGATCCCGCAAACCTGCCATGGGCATCTGTAAAGGCCGATATCGTCATTGAATCAACTGGCCACTTCACAAAGGCTGCCGATGCAAAGAAGCACATCACAGCAGGAGCAAAGAAAGTAATTATTTCAGCACCCGCAACAGATGAAGACATCACGATTGTTATGGGCGTAAACCATGAGAAGTACGACCCAGCAAGCCATAACGTTATTTCAAATGCTTCATGTACAACTAACTGCCTAGCTCCTATGGCAAAGGTTCTGCAAGATAACTGGGGAATTGTTAAGGGCTTGATGACCACAATTCACGCCTACACAAATGACCAGGTAATTCTTGATTTCCCACATAAGGATCTACGCCGCTCACGTGCTGCAGCGACAAATATGATCCCAACATCTACAGGTGCTGCAAAGGCGATCTCGCTAGTTATGCCAGAGTTAAAGGGCAAGCTCGATGGATATGCGATGCGCGTTCCAGTTCCAACAGGTTCTGCAACTGACTTAACTGTTGAACTTGCTAAGGAAGCAACTGCTGCAGAGATCAATGCTGCAATGAAGGCTGCTGCCAATGGCGCTCTTAAGGGATTCCTTTCATACACTGAAGATCCAATCGTTTCTTCAGATATCGTCACCGATCCATCATCTTGTATCTTCGATTCTGGCCTAACTAAGGTAATCGGAAATCAAGTCAAGATCGTTGGTTGGTATGACAACGAATGGGGTTACTCAAACCGCCTAGTTGATCTCGTTGGTCTTGTCGGAAAATCTCTCTAATTTAGATGGGAAATTCTGCAACTAGTTCGCTGCAAAGTTTTGATGTAGCCGGCAAGCGAGTATTCCTTCGCTGCGATCTAAACGTCCCGTTAAAGGAAGGCAAGATCACAGACGATGGTCGCATTCGCGCCTCGCTGCCGACTATCAAAACCTTAATTGCAAATGGAGCAAGCTTGGTTATAGCCGCACACTTAGGTCGACCTAAGGGCGAGGCAAAACCAGAGTTATCGCTTGCTCCAGTTGCGGTGCGTTTAGCAGAGCTGCTTGGCAGCGAAGTTAAATTTGCAGGCGCAGTGATTGGCTCCGATGTAACAGCCCAAGCTAATTCTTTAAAGAGCGGTGAGGTTCTCTTACTTGAGAATATTCGCTTTTCAGCTGCGGAAACTTCGAAAGAAGAGTCAGAGCGCAGCGCTTTCGCTAAAGAGTTAGCGCAATTAGCTGATGTATATGTCGGAGATGGCTTCGGTGCAGTCCACCGCAAACATGCCTCGGTCTTTGATCTTCCTAAGCTCTTGCCACACGTGGCGGGCACTTTGGTTGCGGCAGAAGTTGAAGTATTGAAGAAGCTAACGAAAAATCCAGAACGCCCTTACGGGGTTGTTTTAGGTGGAGCAAAAGTATCTGACAAGATCGGTGTCATTTCAAACTTGCTTAGCAAGGTAGATGTAATGGCAATTGGCGGGGGAATGGTCTTTACATTTCTGGCCGCACAAGGAAAAGAGATTGGCTCATCGCTTGTTGAAACTGATTTGATTGAGACCGTTAAGGGTCTAATTAAAGAAGCCGCCGAATCTGGAGTTAAGTTAGTACTTCCAACCGATATCGTCGTCGCTCCAAAGTTCGCCGCAGATGCGCCAGCAACTTTAGTTAGCGCAGATGCAATACCGGCAGATCAGATGGGGCTGGATATTGGCCCTGATTCTGCACAAACATTTGCGACGGCAATTCGCGGTTGTAAAACCGTTTTCTGGAATGGACCAATGGGTGTATTTGAATTTCCAGCCTTTGCCAACGGAACCAAAGTCGTAGCCCAAGCTTTAACTGAAGTAACGGGAATCTCAGTCGTTGGTGGTGGAGATTCAGCCGCGGCAGTTCGTGCCCTTGGCTTTGCCGATAGCGACTTCGGTTATATCTCAACCGGTGGTGGCGCATCTCTTGAGTACCTAGAAGGCAAAGAACTTCCTGGCTTAAGCGC
>Ga0214919_10004061_pt1 | contig 21557 bp, 32 predicted proteins | sample LL1503_MetaG_FD_177994 | JGI IMG/M metagenome (GOLD analysis project Ga0214919, IMG submission 177994) | Freshwater microbial communities from Lake Lanier, Atlanta, Georgia, United States - LL-1503 | ecosystem: Environmental > Aquatic > Freshwater > Lake | place: USA: Georgia | collected... | reverse complement strand
CATTCGCTTGGCTGATCTTGAAGGCGAGTTCACCAAGCTGCAAGCAGCTGAGATGCTGTTGGGTCTCGAGGACTTTGCTGATGCCACAGCACAGGCCACTATCACTGAGTACATGGAAGACAATGCTCCTAAGACAGTGAAGGCCACACCCAAGGCCACTGTTAAAGCAGTTGCCCCCAAGGCCAAGACTCCTGCAAAAGCAGTCAAGGCAGTTGAGAACGAAGACGCTCCGTTCTAAGCCTGGCGTGACAACAATGGGGGCTCACGGCCCCCAGTAATACGAAAGATCAACAAGCAATGAGCAAGTGGGTTCAATACGAAGTTTGGTCCGAAGATGGATCAGATCATCAAGAACTAGTCCTCACCACTGCCAGTCGCAAAGAAGCACTGGCAGCTGCTGAGAAAGAGCACAAGGAAACGGGTGCTATCGTTACAGTGTATGAAGAAACCATAGACGGTGATTACGAAATGATCAAAGAGTTCAGTTAAGCTCACCGGGCCCCTAGCTCATGTTGGTTAGAGCAGTGGACTCATAATCCATTGGTGCCGTGTTCGACTCACGGGGGGCCCACCATTTGTTGTGAAAACACAACACACGTTTGGTTGACTGAACCCACAATCCTTGCTATAATAGTGGCTACAGTAAACAACAAGGAGCGCGATATGGGTTACAAGGTACTCAACACAGTGGACATGATGCGTGACCGCTATGGCCCACGAGCTGGCCTAGAAGGTCCTTACAATTTCAACGGCCGAGTTCTGTACTACGATGCTAAGGAAGGCAAGTATTACGACCCAACCACTGACTTCTACGTGAGTCACTCGGAATACTTTCAACTGGTTGGTTTAATCTAAGGAGCACATCATGGACGTGGACATCATCATAGGCATTGTGGGAGCAGCTGTTCTGGCACTTAATTTGACAATTATTGTGAAAATTTTGGTTGACAAGTTCACCAAATAATTGTATAATACACACATGAACACAAACACACAGGAGCACACAATGGATTACGAAAACATAGTAGACACTCAACGGGGCATGGCACAGATGCTGGGCAAGACCTTTGTGCAGGTGACTGGCTCCGTTGGTGATGGCGAAATGACTTTCGAAACCGCAAACGGCGAACGGTTCATGTTCGCTCACTCACAGGATTGTTGCGAGTCAGTTCGCATCAACGACATCGTTGGTGACCTGCAGGACTTGATGGACTCTCCTTTGCTCCTGGCAGAACAAGTGCAAGGCGAGACTCCTGTGGACTTTGACGAAATGGATCACGAGAGCGTGACTTGGACCTTCTACAAGTTCGCTACCCGTAAGGGCTATGTGGATGTGCGTTGGTTGGGCGAGTCAAACGGCTACTACAGCGAAGGCGTGGACCTGTTCGTAGAGGGCGTGGTGGTTCCCGGAGAGCACCAGCCACACCTGGGCGACCTGCTACGTGCCAAGATGCACGGTTGACACTCTGCCCAAAAGGCAGTATAATACACACATACACAGCAACTAGGAGCGAACCAAATGGCTAAATTACTAATCACTACACAGGTTTATGAGAACTACGGCGCCCATGATTGGGACGGCGTTGGCGAGTGCCCCCAGTACTGGAAAGCCAAGGGCGGCAACGACTACGTGGTCAAGAAGTTCAAAGACCTCAACAAGGTCACAGAAACTGTGATGGCTCTGCGTGGCCAGATTGAGTGCGACGACAGGTTCTATCGCGAGACTATCATCGGTTGGGAGATTGTGGCCAACGACTACCTCACTGAGTTTGAGAAGAGCCAGTTGGAGTACGAAGGTTCCATCCGCTACCCAGCCAAGGAGTTAGCATGGTAAGAGATCACATTGAGATTGACGCCCGCCACGGTGGGCCTTACGATCGTGGCTCAGCAGACAGCTACTACCGCAGAAGCTATAATCCCCACTACTATGTGGCTGGCACTGGCAGTTCACCACGAGTGCCATTGGCCCGCATGACACCCAACGAGATCGTAGCCTACACCGCAGGCTTTCGTGACAACGAAGAAGCTGGCGACCACAAGGAATGGCTATAACCCGCAGGTTGACTGGGTTATTATTTGATGCTATAATACATACTTACACACACAAAAGGGAGCGAGAAATGACTACTATTAATTATGACCGTTTTGCCAGCTTTGACATTAACGAATGCTGTGACCACTTTGACAGCGAGAAGCCCAGCAACTGGAAGAAGATAAACAAGTTTATCGTTGCAGATGGACAAGAGTACGCCCACATTATGGAAACAGAGTTTGACTTTGAAGACACAGGTGATGGCGAGTACGAGGCCTTCCAAGCAGGCGTTAAGTATGCGCTTACCAAGATGAACATTGCCTTTGAGGCCGCCGCAGTGGACCTCCAAGTATGCGAGGTGGACTTGGTAGAGAGCATGGGCTTTGTGCTGGTACGTGCAGATGACGAGCCCGAGGACTTTGTTAAACGAGTGCTGAAGAAGCCCGTGCTAATGGTTGACAGCTGGGTCTAAAGCTGTTATAATACACACTTACACAACACACAGGAGCGCGACATTATGAGCATTCAAACACTTACCCAAACCCAAGTTACTGAAATCGTAGCAGAGGCACAGGCCGCAGCACGCCAAGCGGCTTTGGATCACATTCGCCAGCATGGTGAAGATTGGTACTGTGGCTTTGCTTGGGTCAACATCTACCAAGTCAAAGGCAACACTAAGCTGGGCAAGATGCTGAAGGCAGCTGGTGTGAAGCAAGACTACACCAAAGCATTCCAAATTTGGAATCCCTCGGGACACGGCACACAGAGCATGAGTGTTAAAGAAGCGGGTGCATCAGCAGCTGCTCAAGTGTTCACACGCCACGGCTTTGTGTCATACGCAGGCAGCAGAGCAGACTAACCAAACCACATGACACGGAGGCAACTCCGTGTTACAATTGATACTTAATTAACAAATAGGAGCGAGAATGGCCAAAGTAGTTACATCAAAGATGCTGATGGCATTGCAATCAGAAGTCACAACCAAAACGTTGGAAGTGGACCCTGTAAAGAAGGATCTCAGCCGAGAAACAGATGCGGAGATCCTGGATCGCCTGCGTGATCGTTTTGAGATCCTGGACGACATGACTCGTGCAGTTAAGAGCGGCAAGGTACGTGCCATGATTGTGACTGGTCCGCCGGGTGTGGGCAAGAGCCACGGTGTTGAGACTGTGCTGAGCAAGCATGATGTGTTTGCCAATGTAGCACAGGACGAGAAGCTGAAGAAGTACGAAGTGGTGAAAGGTGCTATGAGTGCCTTGGGACTGTACAGCAAGCTGTATCACTACAAGGATGCCAAGAACATTCTAGTGTTTGATGACTGTGATTCAGTGTTGCTGGATGACTTGAGTCTCAACATCCTGAAGGCAGCATTGGACACCAGTTCCAAGCGTATGATCCACTGGAACACTGACAGCCATTTGTTGCGCAGAGAAGGTGTGCCAGATAGCTTTGAGTTCCGGGGCGGTGCTATCTTTATCACCAACATCAAGTTTGATCACGTTAAGTCAAAGAAGCTGCGTGACCACTTGGAAGCATTGGAGAGCAGATGCCACTACTTGGACTTGACTATCGACACAGAGCGTGAGAAGATCCTGCGTATCGAGCAGGTGGTGAACGAGTGCGGCATGCTGGACAAGTATGAGTTCGAACCCTACCAAGCCATGGAGGTAGTGGACTTTGTGAAGGCCAATGTGCCACGCTTGCGTGAGCTGAGCTTGCGTACAGTGCTGAAGGTAGCTGACTTGAAGCATGGCTTCCCGGACAAGTGGCGGGCAGTGGCTGAAGTAACGTGTATGCGCAACAGCCGTTAAGCTGTGCGTGTGCGCAGTACAGCAAGCAGCCACCAAGAGCTGCGGCTGTACATGTAGTCTAGCCAACGATTCGCTCCCGGCAACTAGACTCTCAGTGGTAGGAGTCGCTACCACATGTGATCCCCCAACATAAATCCGATTCGCTCCCGGTGTTGGGGGATTTTTTTGATTTGAGAACGGGTCGAAGGCTGTGAGAATAATAAAAAGATTTCGACCACCCGACCGGCTATACACATATTATTGTTACTAGCCAGCTAGTAGCGCATGGGTACCGAAGTATTTTCACCCCTCTAAATCTATAAGTACTTGTTTATAATTTTTTACGCACAATGGAATGGGTACTGTAGGTACCAATTCGGGCTGAATTCCTTCGGCCCAAAACAATCCCACTGATTCTGTAAGTACTGGCCCAATTTTTTTTGCGCAGTATTTTTTGATCCCCTAGGCACCATTTCTACCATAAATACTGCATGCGCTTACACGAACTAACTGAAACACTGGCCAGCACCATGGCCCGAGGCACTGCCGCTGCCATGAAGTCAGTTGCCACAGCTGCTCGAACTGCTCCTGCTGTGGTGAACATAGCCAAGTTCAAAGATTCGGGCTTGAGTTTTGTACTCATGCCCACCAAGATCTCAGTGAATAAAACAATTACTGATGTTATGAGTCCAGTGGTCAACTATGAAGGTCGTGGCATAGTGATAGTTCGAACACAGGGTAAACCCATGGTGTTTTATTGCAGCAGTGGTGATGTACCCAAAGCAGGTGTTAAACCAGGTGGTTGGTATCCGGTGTTTGGTATTGGTTCTGATGGTTGGATCAACAAAGGCACCAGTGCTGGCATTGCTCAATACTACAATGTGCCTGCGTTACGTGCTGTGGCACGACAGTTGGACGCCAAGATTGGTGACATACGCAAGGATTTGTATGACATCACCAAAGTGGGCAGTGCCAAATCAGATGCCATAGCTGTGATCAATCAAGGCCGCAATCCAGTTGCTCACAGTGCGGGTTATGACGCTTTTCGAGCCAATGCCATGGCAGTGCTGAAACCTTTCCTGTGACAGTTTTTATCTAACTGTGGCCAATTTCAAGAATCTCAACACACAGATGTACATCCAGCCCAGATCAAACTCCCACCACTTTTGACTGAACTTGGCATTGGCACCATCTGCATGATGATTGTTGTGCAGTTCTTCACCGCCAATCCACACAGCCCAAGGCACAATATTACGGCTGGTGTCTCTAGTGTCAGTGTTGCGATATCCCCACCAGTGCCCCACTCCGTTGATCACACCAGCTGCCCAGAACGGAATCCATATCATTTGAACACCCCACACTGCCACGCCCCAGGGCCCAAATAACAGGCAATCTATGATCAGCATTAAGAGAATGCCCCAGCGACTGTGTGCGGAGTAAAGGTTGCGTTCAATCCAATCATCAGGGCAGTCCCGGCTCAAGGAGTCAACCATGTCAGTGTCTTGGCTGGCTGTGTGATACAGCAATGCTCCTCCAAACAGCACACGCCATATGCTGTGGATCTGTGGACTGTGTGGATCGCCCACTTGGTCCGATCGTTGATGATGTTTACGGTGTATGGCCACCCATTGGCGGGTAACCATGCCAGTGGTGAGCCAAAGCCATGCTCGCATCACATGGCTCACTACTGGGTGAAATTGCACAGCTCGGTGTGTTTGGCTCCTGTGCAGGTACAGCGTCACACATGCAATGGTGATGTGAGTCATTATCAAGGTGTAGATCACTGTGTTCACAGTGTACTTATCTGCGCACAGCAAAATTATTGGCGCTGGGCACTGCCAACAGCAACGCTGATTTCGCGTTTTGCCGCTGCGCTTCGCGTACAAAAAATTTTCGCGCTGCGCTTCGCGAGTTAATCTCGTGCGGGTGCGTCTCTAAAGTAGTATTCGTAGTTCACAGTGTCAGCATTGGTTTTGCGAACTTTGGCACCGTTCTTCAAGTGAAAACGTTCAGCCATGGCTGTTTGTGGACTCAAGGTAACTATGCCCTTAAGATCCTTGTAGTCTCTTCTCAGCCATTCCGCAGCAGTCTGCAACAGTTTGGCGCCAGCACCTGGTGCATAACTCCAAATGGTGTAGAACACAGCCACATGATGATCCTTGCCCATGCTGATCAAATCTTGTTCAGTTTCTGGCACATCTGTGAGCCATTGCATGCAAGTTGCGGCCAACACTTGTTCACCTGCTTTCAAGATCAAGATCTCAGCAGCTGAATTGATTCTCTGCTCAAGTGGTATGTGTGGACGAACTGGATCGTCTGCGATCAATCTCACTAAAGGGTCAGTGATGTCTCGTATGTGGTGCAGTTCCATGTGTGGCCTTGTGTATTATGTGCGTATTTATAGATCTTGTGCTGAATGTGTGTTACAATGATATTACACGTCGTCTGTGGGCAAGTTGTTCAACAGTTCTCTCAGTTTGCTTGATTCCACTTGGGCTTGGGGTCGTGCCAAGTCAAATCCTTCCACAGGTGTGGCACGGGCCCAACCAGTGCTGCTGGCAGTGTCAGCTATGGTTTGGCGCTGTTTGATACTGGTCAGCAGGGCTGAACCCGCACTGGCTTGTGCTCCATACGTGTCCGATTCATCCAAGTCTGATATTCTCAGTGTGTCCACATTGAAATCCAAATCAATCTTCATGCCCACTCCACTTGATGAACGTGTTTTCATCAGCTGTATTTGATAGCGTCCACGTTCACGCATGGCTCTGCTGGTGAAGATACCAAACACATTGTCCGCTGTTTGTATCTTGCTGAGTCCACCTGATATGTGACTGTGATCAAACTCCACTTCTTCCACAGCACCTCGATTCAGCTGTGCCGCAGTCACAAACACACAGTTCTTTTCCACAGCCAAGTTTCTCAGCTCTTCTGACACATACTTGTCTTTCACAAACAAGTTTTCAGCTGAGATACGCTTGCTGAGTGGCATGATCAAGTCCATGTAGTCCACCAACAGCACATCAATTTTATGACCCATTTTGATTTCATACTCTTTCATGTACGCACGAATGTCATTGGCAGTTTTGCCCGAGGGCATGTATTTGACCTGTAAGCGGCCCGATTTCTTGCCAATGATCCGCACTTTCATTTCCACATCATCCAAGTTGCGGAAAATCTCTCTAGTGGGGATTCCAGTGGTCATGGCATCGATACGCATGCACACCAGATCCTCACTGAGCTCCAAGGTCAAATACAGCACATTGAGCCCGGCCAGAGCATAGTTCACACCAAGATTGGCCAGGAACAGGCTCTTGCCCACTCCTGATCCTGCTGCAAAAATGTTCAGCTCTCCACGATTGAACCCACCGTATAACTTGTCATCGATGCTTTTCCAACCAGTGCTGATCTGTCCATTCTTGTCCTTGATTCGAGCCAAACGAGCACGGGGATCTTCAAAGTAGTCAGTGCCCATGTCTCGTTGCAGGCCCACTTGCACAGCACGTTTGATCTTTTCTTCCACTGGACCATACTCGCCTTTTTCCAACAGGTCAGCTGACTCCAGAATAGCCTGCTCCAGGCCTTTGTGGCGGGTAAACGTTTCAAAGTCATTCAGTAACCATTCAAAGTGTTCTTCACGCAGATCTTCAGCAGCTTTCAAGTTGGATCCAGTGGCCGCATTGATGATGTCTGCAGTGGGCAACACATTGTTTTCACTCACATACTTGGTCAAATATTCAGCTGATGTTTGCAATCTACGGTCAAACAGTTTGCTGTCAAAAATGCTTTGGCATCGCACAAATGTGCCAGCATCTGCCAACATCATTTCCAAATACACACGCTGGATGTCATATCCATAGTCTACATTTTGTCTTGCTTTTTCTTTGTCTTTGTTGTGTTCATTCATACTTTATTATACGCTCTTTATATGTTGATTGCAATGTGTTTGACTGGTGTCCAGTTGTTTGGAATTCGTTGTTTAGTGTGATATGCAACTGCACCAATTGCACTGCTGGCATCTCCTGGGTTGGGCAAACTCCAACGATATTTAAATATGGGTTCTACTTCCGTTCGATTGGCCTGGCTATTCATGGCACATCCGCCCATGTATACCAAACAGTCTGAATTGGTCAACGTTTTAGCTAAACGCATTACCTTACTGACTTCTATCTCAAAACGTTCTTGTACTGCAGCAGCAAGGTCACATTGTGCTTGTAAAGTACCTAATTCGTTGTCTTCCCAATGCCCGACACCTCTATGAAAATTGTATTCTAAATCAACCACACCGGCCCCAAAGTAGTTGCCCACTGTTCTTCTGAACTGGGAAGGATCGCCCTGTTCAGCCATTTTTTGTAACATGTGTTCTTCTTTAATAGGTGTTAGGCCCGCAAACTGCGTAAAGGCACTGTAGAATAAACCCAAACTATGTGGATAACTTCTACGCCATACTTTCTTCATTTCACCGTGCATACAATTCCAAATTGTAGCACATTCAAACTCGCCTATAGCATCCAGCACCACAACAGCACAGTGATTGAAAGGACTGGTATAGTAACCAGCTGCTGCATGACTGGCATGATGCGGTGTGTATGTGATGGGCGCATATCCCAAGCCCCATTGTTTGAGTTTACGACCGGGCAACACTGACATGTCCATGGCTGTGGTGTATTGTCCAGCACGTACCTGTCTGGCTTTCTTGAGCCACGGATTCTCGTACCAAAAGATCCTGTCCGGTGTTCCATAGTATGCTAGAAAGTGCCGATACATTTCCGGAGACAGATTATCCTGTGTAGAGACCACGTTGTTGATGTATTCGCCATCCTTAAACACAGCCACACTGGAGCCGTGATTGAGTGCGTTTATGCCCCACTGTATCATTTGTAGATAAATGGATCACGTTTGCGCAGTTCTTCCAAACGTTTTTTAAATGCTTGGCGCTCTTTATACCAGCGTAGAGGATTTTGTAAAAAATAAAGAAAGTTTTTCATTGTGTGTCCTTAAACCATTTTTTTGCCTTGAGTTGTATCTTGAGGCTGTTTGATTCCTTTGCTGATACAATTAGGTACAGCGTGGCCAGCTTACCCAACTTTATCACAGCATCGTTTACATCTTTCACATCCTGGGGCCAGTCGGGCATACTGACACTCCAACCATATTCTATTGCTTGCTCCACTGTGCGTGGGCCTTCGTGATCTCGATCCGGAACCAAAATCAATTCCTTGCCCAATTGCTTCAGCAACCAGTTTTGACTGTCTTTGATTTCCGCACCAAGCACAGCACACCCATCAATACTTAGTGCATCAAACGGTCCTTCACACACAATCACGAGTTCTCTATCGTCTTGTTGACTGTCCAAATTAAACACATAACCTGGTTGCTGTTCTGACAAATACTTAGGTTTAGCATCATTAATAGCCCTGGCAGTCCATCCAACTACGTCACCCTTGTACAAGAACGGAATGATAAGTCTATTGTTAAATCCTGTCTTATTGGCCCAATAAAATGGATAACTCCACGGATCGATTTTTCTTTCAACTAGGTATGCGTATGCTTCAGTAAACTTTGTTGGAACTGCATAGTCTCCGTCTGGAAGTTTTAAGAACGTGTCTAGTTCTTCAAAACTAATAGCATCCAAGGGTAATGCCCTAGTATCAAACTTTGGAATTATATTGCGCACTTCCACAGTGCTGGTGCTGTCCAGTCTAAGTGATTCCAAACGCAATTGACTAATAACGTCATCTGGAATATTTAAATTCCGCATGAATTGATTTAACTTTTGACTGATATGTCTACCAGGTTGCCAACTGCATTTGAATCCGCAATTGAAACAGTGATAGCTGACTGCATCGCCACCATTCACAATAAAGCCACCGCGACCTCTGTCGTCATCACAACAAACTGCATTGAAGCTGATCCAACCGCTGGGAGTTGTTTTGCGCTTACCGGGCAAGTAGTTTAACAGTGTGCTGGCAATAAGACTCATGCCTTATTATAACACATGTTGTGAATTACATCAACGAATAACGGTGACAGTGTTCACCAAACCGTAATACAGTGTGGGGTCTTGTTGGCTTTGATGTTGCCAAACATCCGGATACATCCAACTGATTCGCATGAAGTTATAACTCAATCCCGTTACAGGATCCGTTACAGAAACATTGTTAAATGGCACTGTTGTGGTTGTGGCCGCAGTACAGGTAAATGATTGTATTTGAGTTGCGTTCCTAAATGATTCAACAGCAATGGTGCTGTCATGGGTTGCTTCAACATATATAGTACCAATAAAATTTGTTATCTTGATTTCAAAATCCATGGCCTCAGTGGCCACAGCTTCGTAAAATTTACATGGAATTGCACTGGTGTGATTGATAACATTGCCCATGAAATTTATTTCGCCACTGAAGCTGTCGTAAACTACATCGTCTTTGATAGTGGGCATGGCATTGCCAATCAGTTCAATTGTGCCAACTGCACTGAATCTGCTGTCGCAATACAACATAACATCGTTGCCACCACTAACAGCAGTAACACTGTATCGAAGATTTTGATCTACTAAATCCACAAGATCGTCTGACGGAATAGTAACAGTACCAATACCAGTAATAGCTGTGGCTGTGACAGCATACGGGCTTTCTGGCAAAGAGTTTCCCGTCATGTCCATAACATTCATTTCAATGTTGCCCAACGTGGATAAGTTAATACGCTTCTGGTCAGCGTTTTGAATATCAAACTGAATGACGTTGTCGATGCCGTTGTAAATTTTTATTGTTCTTGCGTACACGATTGTGTTCTCCACGGTGAATCCAGCCAAATCGGCTAACAATATTACTCTGTTAGGGTATAAATAACTTTGAATTTTTTGCATTTGGCAAGGACCTTTACACTATATTTATGGCAAATCTAAGAGACAATATCGAACAAAACTTACCTTTTATCAGCGTGTTAAATTACGGGGACAATGAATATGTAGGGATCATTATCAATCAGGATCAATATGTCACTAGTTTCTATGACTTAAATGCCATTAAAACTTCTGAGGAAAGGACTATGTTCCTTGAGATAGGAGAGATATGGTGGTGGGAATCAAACCGTCAGTATCCCATTAATATTTTTTGCATAGCACAGATTCAGCCATTCCACTATGCTATTAAAACATTCAACAGCAAGGATACCAGGATCATAATGGGTCCGGTTGTTAACCTAATGAATTTGACATTAAAACGTGTTAAACGTAGAAGTGTACAGTTAATTCGTAGGGTTGGTTAACTGTATCCGTAACTGATGCCTTCACAGATCAGATTCATTTGTACCACAATCACATGTGCATAGGCAATGGCATGTGCTTTCTTGAAGTAGTACTCATCATTCTCGGGCTTGGTCCAGATCGTCATCGCAACCTCTGTCCATGTCATTCCAATCAAGTGTCGCTTGGCTGGCCTGATCAACGCAAGGCACATTGCTAGCTCTTCTATAGTCGCTGGCTTCATCTGCCTCATCAAGTAACCATACCCATTTATGTGGAATAGTAAATTTGTGAAATCGTCTTGTTCCAGTAAGTCCCATAACGGTTCAGTCTCCAATAATTGAGTCAAATGTGTTTTACTTTTAACACCATCATAAACACCAACGTTTAAGAAATCTATCTTGAAGTATCCTCTGTCTTCTGCTTGCTTATAGTCTATAGTACTTATTCCTGTTGTGGGATTGTACGGAATAGCTGTACAGTACACACCAGTGTTGTGCTTTTTAGATATATCAATTCGTGCATCAACGTGCTTTAACACAGCCAACGCTTGGTTTCTATCTGCAAAATCAATATCAATATCCGGCATTAGATCACGCTCTCCCGTACTACTTCTTTGACCAACTGAACATCTGCTGGATGTTTTTTAAACTTATGCATCCAAAATTGTAAATCAATAATATTTTGTACATGTACCAGTTGTTCATCATTAAAATTTTTCAACATTGTTTTACCGTTGGTTGAATTTAAAATTAGCCACGGACTAATTTTTCCATCTTTGATGTCATAGCAAGCACGACTTAGACTCACATATAAAAAATAATGATTCCACAATGCGTTATGTGTATCTGCCCAAGACATCATAGTTTCAATGCTGCGTTGCAGTGCTGTCTCTACTGTTTCAGATTTAATAAGTTCGAGAACATATTGTTCATAAAGTTCGTCTCTGCACCAGTGATCCAGCTTAACACCTGAGACCACAACCCAGTTAATGAATCGTTCCGGGTAGAGAGGATTAACATTACTAACAAAGCTGCCAAACTTAACGAAAGCGTTATAATAAGAACTTTTACAAAAATCTTCATATGTTTTTTCCTGTTTGTTCTGGGGTTGCGCTCTTTTGAAAAATCTGCAAAACGTGTCGTACGCCAATACAACATGGCGTTCTGTACGTGCCAATGCTCTGCGTTTTTGCTCACAAATATGCACAAACAGGGTTTTTTCTTGAGTAAAACCTTTGTTACAGTATCCACAAATGTAAGGTTGATCTGCCAAGGCCATCATTTCAATTTCTTGGCTATAGCGGCTTCGTCCATGCCGTATTTACGGGCCAGTTCTTTTAAATCTTTGTCTGTTGATATGTCTGCTAACAACTCTATTTCATCTTTTTTACGGTTGGGGTACAGCTCTTCTAAAAACTTAGCTCGCTTGCCGCCAGTGCCAGTTTTCTTTTTATTTCCCAACCAATTATGGTAAAATGTCTTCTCACCATTGTAACTGCACATACACAACAACAACCAAAGTAACTTGGGATGTTTTTGCAAATCGTTCCAATTTTTATTAAAATACTCATTGACCGTTAGCACAAAATGTTCTTGAATTTCTCGTTTTTGATCCTGCGCACTGCTGACATATCTATTTAAAATAAAGAATTCACTCTTGAGACTCTTTTGTTGTGTGGGAGTCATTTCGTCCCAGGCTGCACGAACATTCATGTCCACAAACGCTATCTTTTCTTTCAATTCAATCTTGTCACTCACGGAGTTTGTCCTTGCTTAATTTGTATATCATTATAGCACGATCCAGGGCCTTTTGTAAAGTGGGATTGGTTTTCGACTCGCGATGTATTTCTCCCCACATTTTACTTTCCATAACATGTTCGTGTAACGGTCTGCCGTCATCAGTGCGGGGATCCGGCTTGCCTTCCATTTCGTATTTGTAGCCAATTAATTTACGTTCTGTTGCACCAAACTCTCTAGCATATATTTCTTCGCCGACTCGTTCGTAAATATATCTAACACCAGATTTGAGATCGCCCATTACGCCTCCTTTGGAAACAACTTGATGTCAAAATGCATGACTGTTCTTGTGCCGCCGCCTTGCCATGGATAAACTGTGTTGGCTATAAAACTTGGATACAACACAACTGTGCCTGGCACCGGCATGTATTTCCACTCGTCTGTCATAACGAACTTGGTGACGTCTTTAGCTTGAGGCAATTTAAATACAGATTTGGCTCCAAACTGTTCTTCTGGTACATCTCCTGCCGGTGAACTGATAAACAACTGTCCACTGATATGTCCATACGGATGTGTATGAAGTTCTTGAAAATCGCCCTTTGTTTGTGTAGTGATGCGTACACTATCTACTACAGGCTTACAATAATTCAAATCAAGTTCGCCCGATTGCTGTGTTACCAATTCCATATATCCACCAGCAAGCGATTCCAACCAGTCAGTTAACCATTTGATATCTAATTCTTTCTTGTTGGGATATATTTGAATTGTGGAGCCGCCGTGTTGACTCTTATCGTTGGCAACACTAAACTCTGTATCATCTGCCAACGATGAGCTCATGGTATAGATACGACTAAATTCTACTGGAGTTACTTGATCAACCGCAATCATTATGGGTTGAAAATACGCAACTTTTAATGTAATCATAGTATCTTATCCAATTGAATTATTTCACTTTGTCTTGATATTTCTTTTACAAAATACACACAATCCGGCTTTTCTCCAAATCTAGTTGGCGTTGCCAGTAACTGTCCGTTTTTCATTTTAGGAAAGTACCACTTGACATCACTGTAAAAGTTTATAATTTTAATAGGCTTGAACTCTACTCTAAAACTACTCAGCGGGTTAAACACTAGAGCTTCAAATCCACGGTCGTTTAGACTGGTTAATGGCAATATTTCAATATCACAACTGCTTGAACTGTCTCCCACAGCAATACTCCAATCAATGGGCATTGTTACTTCGTCGTTGCCAATTTGCAACACTATTGCTGGCGCATTGAAACTTTCTAGGAATATTAATGGCATAAAGAAAAAGTCAGGCTCTTGTGGATTACTGTTGTCTAATACAGCAAATCTGGTGTTTTCATCAACTTCCTCTGGTAAGTTGTTTAACGAAAATGTTTCATTGTCTAATGTTAATATCTGCATAAATCCTTATTTTTGCCAGTCCACTTTATCTAATGTAAAGGGGTACTTGGCGTCCTTGTAAAATTTCTTACGCTCGGTAAGATGCCTTTTGGCCCATTTGCAGGTGCTGGTTAAATCCCAAATCTGGACGAAGTCTTTGTCTTCTGCTTTTCTAATGCCTCGCCCAATTGACTGTATAACTCTGACAAAGCTCTTTCCGGGTTCCAAAAGAACCAAATTAAAAATACGAGGGATATTAATACCCACAGCGGCCACACCGTAAGTCGCCACAATAATTTTGTTAGTACTTGTTTTAACATCATCATATTCTTCTTTTCTGTCTTTTGTTTTAACTTCACCTGATATAAACACACTGTCTGCTATTTCATTTACTAAAAATTTGCCTGAATCTATTCTATTAACTAATATTAACGTGTTGCCTGAATCACTAATTTTTTTAACTAACTTACTGATATAAATCATCCTGTCTTCGTCTGTGACAAGATACTTTAATTCTTCTGGATATGTTTTAAATTCGGGTAAATCTATCATCTGTACCACATTTACATGACAGTTGGATAACACACCTTTCTCTTGTAACTCGTGTGCTTTGATGCCGCCCACAACTGGTCCAATGCTGGCAAATATAGGTTCGCTTTCGTAATCGCCCTTGGGCACAGTGCCAGTTAAGCCCCAACGTATGGGTGCATTACATAAGTTTTGTGTAAGTAAATTCTTAAGAACATCTGCTTTGGCCATGTGTACTTCGTCAACAATTACTGTTTTTACATCGGCTAGAAATTCTGCCAAACTCATGATAGCGTATTCGTGATTTTTGCTTTTCTTATCAAAAATATTGAGACTTTGCCAAGTACAAATTGTATGCGTTTTGTCAAGATTTTTACGGTCGCCGTAATACACACCAACATCTAATCCAACATTGATAAAGTCTTCTTCAGTTTGTTCAACAAGACTTTTGTTAGGAACAATGGTGATTGTGCGACCATATTTTTCAGCAAGATGACTCAGAGTTGCTGTGGTTATTGTTTTGCCTGCACCTGTGGCAATCTCTTGCAATGCCTGTGTGTTGGTGAGAAATTTGTTAATTGCATCAACTTGATAGTCACGCAACATAATAGGCTCGCCTGCTTGCTGATGTCCGTTTGGCCACACTTTGCCCATGTCAGCCCAATAGGTTTCTGTTACTGGTTCAAATGTGATTTGTTTAGTTGTGCGCAAGTCTTCCAACTCGTCCACATCAATATCCATATCGGCCAATATGCCAAGACAGCGTTCCAATTGGCTGAGGTATCCGTTACCACCTAGTCCAAACATGCTTACTTTGCCATCCCATCGGCCCAGCTGAAATGCAGGTCTGTAACGTGCAGTTGGGTCCATGTACTTAAAAGCCGCGGTTAATTTTTTGCGAGCTTCTAATGATAGGCCCTCAAATTTGATATTAACTTCATCGCGAATTATTAATTTTACCGACATAAATTTAGTTCTGTTTGTTCCATGATTGAGGGCTGTTCTGCATACTCTATTACTAGGTCGCAACAGTTAGAGTATACAGCAGTTTTACCGTGACGTAAACCCATTCGAGTATCCAAGGTAATAACACTCATGGGTCGCCATGCAGCTTTCAAGAAAAATTTTGGCAATTTTCCACTGGACACACATGCCACTTGTGTGTCAGTTGTGAGGTTGTAATTGTAATTTTTTTCTGCAATAAACTGATTAAATGTCTTGCCAGACTCGTCATTTGCTAGTCTAAAATAAACACCTATGCGATTAAAAATATTATTTTTTTCCAGCGCATCTGATAAAATTTCAAGATTTTCAAAGTACTTGTGGGTGATCACAGTGTCAAATACCACCAGCAATGGCAACCGTTTTAATTGGATTAGTCCAGCAATCACTTCGTCTAATCCATGTTCTTTTTTGTCAACCCACACTTTTGTTTTTGACCTAGTGGCCATGTACTCCACCAGATTTTCACCGGGATTTTTTGGATTTTCCACACGGTACTGATAACGCATGCTACGGTCATTAATAATATTTTGATCAATGGTGGTTTTGATGCCAAGGTCAGCTGTGATAGACTTTTGAAAATTTGGATGAATTATGTTGGTGATTAAAAACTGGTTATCAACCTCGTTTTTTGACCAAGATTTTATGGTTCTATAGTGGCCTGTTATGGTATCATCAATTTCAAACTCAAGCGGTGCAAGTGCTTCGTACAAGTGTACAATGTTGTTTTCTGTCAACGCGGCCTGCCATCTTTTATGGGTTTGAGTGGTTGTTAAACTTTCTATTTTTTCACTGATACCCTGGAGAATTTTACGAATATTTGAGGAAAATGTAAATTCAATAAAAATGGCAAATTCTTGTTCAGCGTCTCGATCGATGTATAATTTTTTCACTTGCTCAATGCGTCTAAACGTTTTAGACCAACTTGGAGTAGTAAGAGCTGTTTTAATTTCTTCGGAAAAAACCGGTATTTTTTCAGAATTTTCTCTGAGAATTTTAACTAACAACTGACTTTGATTTTCAGTGATGAATAAATGTGTATTGATAGAGGATGCCAGACTTCTAAGCACACGCGAGTCTCTACTAGCAATTTGTTCTTCTATAGTAGTCTCTGGAAAATTTACAATTTTTAATAAAAGGGCATCAATAGTGGTCATAAAGTAAGTATACACTAAAAGATTTGTAAAATCAACCTTTTAGAAATCAATTGTTATTTTTAAAATTAACCCACTGTTCCAACAGGTCACTACTTGAATTTATTTTGCTATTTCCGCCAACACCAAATTTAAATAATATGTTAGGCACTGTAGTTTCGGGTACATTTATGGCATTTCTGTCACCACCGTTAGCAAATATTATACTGTCGTTGGGATATAACAATTTTACGTTTTTAATAGCTTCGATAGCAGTATCATTGTCATCATTGAACAATATAACACCGCTGACCATTTTTAAATTTTCAATAATTCTAACACGATCCACAATAGGCAAAAAATTCTTGCCTTTTTTACGTGTGAGCCACGCATCGCTGTTGACGCCAACGATTAATTTGTCACCCAGCTGTTGAGCTTGATTAAAATAATCTATGTGTCCAGCATGTAGTGGATCAAATCCACCAGTAACCAAAACTATTTTCATATGCTGGCATCTTCCATGCCAGCAACACGCAATTTCACAATGTTAGTTATCTGCCATTGTTTTTGATCAAGTGATTTGGTAATACCCAACCACTTGTTTCGGAGCAAAGCAAACTCGTTGATAATTTTTTCAAAGTCAACAACATCTGCTTCTCCTTCCACATAACGGTCACAATCTCTACTGCTTAACGCACGTTGATAGGTCTCTAAATACTTGCGAAAGTGCTGACTTTTGAGTCGACGCAATTCAATGTTGAGATATTCTAAAATAGCTTCAATTTCTTGTAGCTGGCTAAATCGTTGTTCTACCACGCCCGGCAATGCAGCCGCAGCCCGTTCAACATTACCAATTAAACGAACTTCTTTTCTTGCTTCCAGAAGTTCGTCTTCATAGTACAGCACAGCATCTGGGATATGACTGATATCCTTGGCTATTTTGGCATACCACATTAAAACTCCAATTCACCGTAGTCTTCGTCGTCTTCTTCTACTTCGTCTTCATTTAGATAATAACCAATGGCTTGATCTAAAATTTCATCAACGCCTGTGGCATCCTTAAATACCTTATCGGGAACACCAAAGTCTGCCAGCATGTCAATATAACGTTCTGCCACAGTTTCTAGTTGTTTCTTATCCATGTATTCGACGAACATTAACCACACGTCGCCAACTTGAGTTTCATTCAACATCTTCTTCGTTCTCCTTAGGAATGGTAGTTGTTGTTAACGGTTTGATATGAAATTTTGCCATTAACATATCTAATTTATCATCTTTCCATTCTTTTCGGTAGAATTTGAATTCCTCACCTGTCTCTGGATCAACCCACTTGAGTCTGTTGCCTTCTTGTTTTAACAGGCCAGCTTTTTCGCACATGTCAACCATTCCTGAATATGGATTCATTCCGGTTTCGTATGGAATTTTAATTTGCACAGTTTCAAAAGGTTTAGCATAACGTGTCTTCATGATTTTGCATGATGCGCGAATACCCATCACATCTGAAATCTTATTGCCGTCCTCATCCTCTTTGAGTTTGAGTTTTTTCATAGCAACAACAATTGAACTTGCATAAACAAATCCTTGACCGCCTGAGATTTTGTCATCTGGATCAAACATGTCCTGCGATGCATACGTGTGATTTGTACAAACCATACCCACATTATAACTGCCAAACATGTTGACACAATTACGAACTAAACTGGTAAGTGCTTTGGGTTTACGGCCCATGTCTCCTTTCATATCGCCAGCTTGGAACTGGTTAATGTCAGTAGGAGTAAGCAACATACCCAACGAGTCTATAACAAATAACACTTTGGGACGCTCTGCCATTTCTTTGTACTCTTTCATGAATTCATGAATGGTTTTTGCCACATCATCAATCATGGCCATGTTGAGTTTAAGAAGTTTGTCTTCGCCAGTATCAACACCAAGTGCGTGTAACCACTTTTCGTCCAGCGCATTTTCAGTATCAATCAAGATAACATAGATGCCCTGTGCTTGTGCGTTGCGTACTAGGTTTCCTGAACAGATAAAACTTTTACCTGCGCCACTTTCACCGGCAAACACAGTGACCTTGCCCAAAGGAATACCTTTGTTGAAATCACCACTAATCAAATAGTTAAGTGTAAAATTGCCAGTACTAACCCAGTCAGTGGGATCATTAAATCCCACGCCCAGGCCTTCGATACTCTTGGTTAGAGTTTTTCTAAATTTACTTAAATCAAATGCTTTCGTTGCCATTATTGTTTTCCTATTATTTTAATGTTAAGTCTGTAACATACGACCTACTTTTTCCAAGGTCGCCTCGAATAAATGTATTAAAACATAATACTACTCTAGTATCATTTAACGGATTTGGGTTACTTCCGTGTTGTATATCGCTGGGCCATATTAATATTGCTCCGGTGTCTACTAACACTGGCCAGTTATCACTGTTGTATATGTTAGGATATATATCATTGTATGTAAACGGCCACGTTTTAGCAAAATGATTTTTAGCACTAAAAGTCATTATACTCTTTGGCGAACTTTTTAAGTAAAGACACCCACTAAAAATACTATTTGGATGAGCGTGTCCCACATGATTTACATTTGGATCGTTTCGAGTAATCCAAGAATTAGTTATGTAAAATTCATTATCAAACCCACATACATTTTTTACATATTCTTTTAGATGATATTCACAAACTCTACGAATATCTTTTAATACTGGATTATCTAAAATGAATTGATCAATGCTTAGGCCCGAAGATTCAACCCAATTTGGAAATTCTGTCCTATCTAATAGTCTAGTCAGCAATGTATTATCCACACGGAATTTAGTGTCCGGTATATAATATACTGGGGTTGAGAACAAAGGATAGATAGTAGGTTGCATAGTATGCATAGGTAAGATAACCCGGGCGTACAACTAAGTTGTAGAGGCCCGAGCCGAACACTTTACTTTTGACGATTGCGAATCATTGCCAAGATATCTTGGGCACGTGAATCGCCGGCTGCTGGTGCTTCAGCTTTTGGTGCTGAAGGTGCTGGAGTAGATTTAACCGCTGGTGTAGTATCCACATCAAATGGTGCATCAGCATTTGCTGTAGGAGCAGGTGCTGATCTAGGAGTTGCTGGCTTTTGTGGATCGCCAGTGTTCTGGCTCATGCCAGCTGGTTTGAAGTACTGTCCCCAACGTTCCATGTCATATGGTTCGCCATCGACACTTGCTTCAAACATTTCTTTCATAACCTTCAATTCAACCTCGCCTGGCTTCTTAGGCAAGAAATCAGTCAAGTTAAACAGGCCATGTGTCTTGATAGCTGCTTGTTCCACATCGCTCAATGGACGCTCACGGCGACTCCAAGTACTGGTAGAATAGTCAGCATAGCCGCCTTTTGAACCTTTCTTCATGCGATAGTCCAAGCCATGCACAAAGTCAGTTGGCAAGTCTTCCAACTCTGGATCAACCAGCGCCGCACGAATACTTGTGAAGATTTGTGGGCCGATGATAAATCTACGGATTGGATTTTCTGGTTGCTCTTCAGTTTTTTCGCCAAGTCCGTCTTCCACAACAAAACCTTGGAAAATGTAACTGCGTTTTTTCCAGTATTTACGACCCATGTCTTCCAATGCTGGGTCTTTGAACCACGCACGAACTTCACTCAAGATTGGGCAAGTGTCGCCATACATTTCCACGCATGGTACTTGCACTGTGATGTTTTTGCTTTCGCTTTCGCCTTTGATGCCTGCAAAGGGAAGTTTGATCATTGCACGTTCAACCCAGAAAAATGTGTTATCTGCGTTGCCGTCTGGCAGGAATCGCATAACGGATTCGCCACCTTCTTTCAAGTTCCAGAACGGATAAATTGACTTATCTCCGCCTGTGCGTTCTCCAGAACCTTTTTGTTCTGATTGCTTTAGTTTTGCTCTAATTTCTGCCAAAGTTGCCATAGTAGTTTCTCCTGTATTAGCCTTTGTGTTAGCATTTCTGCTGTTTTTGCCTATATGTTTTATACATCATGCATAAAACAAAAAGTGCATATATGTTATTATACGCACTTTTATTTATGTTTGCAAGAGAAATCTTGCTGGAAATATGAGTTGTTTACTCGATTATCTATGATGAATCAAAGTCATAATTCTGTTCAATTCGTCATTTTGAAAGCCAGATGATTCTCTCATTCTGTTAACTGACTCGTTGCGATTGTCACCCTTGTTGAAGATGTTGTCTAGCTGTGATTTTGGTACGCCGGCTGGTGTAGCCGCTGGTGTAGCCGCTGGTGCCGCCGCTGCCTGAGCTTGTTGTGCTGGATCTGTTGCCATATTTGACGCCGCACCTGTTTGTGTGAGCCGATTTGCCGCAGCGGCTTGTTTTTGTTGACGTACTTGCGACATTGTTGCCGGGTTTGCTGCTTGACTGTCTTTTGCTGCATTGAATGCTGGTGCTCCCGCAGGTGCAGGTGCTGCTGGCGTGGGCGTGGCAGCTGGTGCTGCTGGTGCAGCCGCTGCCTGAGCTCGTTGTGCTGGATCTGTTGCCATATTTGACGCCGCACCTGTTTGTGGCGCTGCCGCTGCTTGAGCTCGTTGTGCTGGATCTGTTGCCATATTTGACGCCGCACCTGTTTGTGGCGCTGCCGCTGCTTGAGCTCGTTGTGCTGGATCTGTTGCCATATTTGACGCCGCACCTGTTTGTGGCGCTGCT
>Ga0214919_10004059_pt1:0-15000 | contig 21564 bp, 9 predicted proteins | sample LL1503_MetaG_FD_177994 | JGI IMG/M metagenome (GOLD analysis project Ga0214919, IMG submission 177994) | Freshwater microbial communities from Lake Lanier, Atlanta, Georgia, United States - LL-1503 | ecosystem: Environmental > Aquatic > Freshwater > Lake | place: USA: Georgia | collected... | reverse complement strand
ATTAATCACCCCAGCCGGCAATCCAGCCTCCTCCAAAATTTCCATCAATAATCCCGCCGAATAAACCTGCGAAGGCGAAGGCTTCCACACAACGGTATTCCCCATCAATGCTGGAGCCGCCGGTAAATTTCCGGCGATAGCTGTAAAATTAAAGGGTGTCAACGCATACACAAATCCCTCCAAAGCCCTGTATTCCACTCGATTCCACACGCCAGGCGATGAAATCGGCTGGTCCGAATAAATCTGAGACGCAAAATGCACATTGAATCGTAAAAAATCCACCCACTCACAGGCCGCGTCAATCTCGGCTTGATATACATTTTTCGACTGCCCTAACATCGTTCTCGCATTCAATTGCATTCGATACTTTGTCGCCGAAAGTTCAGCCGCTTTTAAAAAAATCGCTGCTCTCCTTTCCCATGGCATTACAGACCAGGCTGCATGCGCACTCAACGCAGCATCAATCGCCGCGGAAACTTCTTTCTTTCCCCCCTCATAATAATAACCCAAAATATGCTGATGGTCATGTGGGCAACTCATGGAAGTTTTTCGAGAACCCCGAACGTCCTTCCCACCAATCCGCATAGAAATATCAATTTGCTGACCCCTTAATTCCGAGATCGTTTCTTGTAAACGATTTCGCTCTGCACTACCCTGTGCATATGAAAAAGTGGGCTCATTTATTGGGACAGGATTATTGAAAAAGCCAGTAGACATATTATTTTTGTTTGTTGAATTGTAACGCCAAATTAAACCTTTTATAAGTAATTTTCAAGGTTCATATGAAAGGTATGGTTTTAATCGTGTCCAAATGCTCAAATCCAAGCCATGAATTTTCTCCAATTCTTCATAACTCGATATATAAGGATGCTGCTTTCTATAGGTTAAAAATAATTTAACTTGGGCATAAGGCAAATAAGGATGTCTGAACTCATTCCATGCCAATTGGTTAACTCGCAATGTCCGAAAAACTCCAGCGCCAATGTTTAAATGTGATTTATTTTCATCCACCCAAACTGAATCCAGGCCATACACTTCTTTAAGTTGCATTACCGCATTAAACCCACCTAAGCGTTGGCGATATGCCAAAATCCGTTTAGCAAAGCCCGGCCCAATCCCTTTTAAACCTATCCAAGCAACCGAATCTGCCATATTGATATCCAAAGTCCAATGTTGATTTTGCGCCAACTTCCTAACATACCCAGGAAAAATACGTCCATTGAAATTGCTCGTCGGCCCAGCCCTCCGCTCCCATTTTTTATGCACAGGATAATTCGTCCATTCTCGCTGATTAGGCATTTTGACCAAAGCAGAATCCCAAACCTTAGGCTGAAATGAAACGGCCAACTTTTCCTCATCTATATATCTATATCCATAGGAAGCCAGCACATAAAGCAATAAAAGCAAAAACAAAGAATACATTCCATTAATATCACTTTGAGAAAAGCCGAAAACAAACCTCAAGTAATAGTGGATTTTAGCGCGCATAATTTTAAATGGTTAGGTTTATCTGCCTTTTTGAAAGGCATAAATCCAATTTGGATATTTTTTTTTACATATAGTTGACTTTCAAAAAATTATCAGTAATTTTGCAGGCTATTTTAGGATACAAACCTTCGGGACTATCCGTGAAATGATTTCTGAAACACAAATCTCTTATCGTAGGGGAGGCGCAAAGGGAATTCATTTTTATCATCTACGAGGCATTCAGCTTTTAATTTTCGCTTGAAAAAGCGAGAAATTGTGCCCAGTTGGGCCTTTTTTCAATTTAATTTAAAACGTATAAAGCCTTGAGTAACATCACTGCCACCGGAAGACATAGCTTTGCGAAAACGCAATCTGTGATCAATTATCCAGATTTTCTGGATATCCAAATCAAATCCTTCCAGGATTTTTTCCAGTTAGAAACAGCTGCAGAGAATCGGACCGACGAAGGTTTATTTAAAGTATTTGCCGAAAACTTTCCGATCGCGGATTCGCGTGAGAACTTCGTGCTTTCATTTGTTGATTATTCAGTTGATCCACCGAAATATTCGGTAGATGAATGCATCGACCGAGGATTGACTTATTCGGTACCTTTAAAAGCCAAGTTGCGTTTGATCTGTAATGACACGGACAACGAGGATTTCCAAACCATCGAACAAGAAGTGTTCTTGGGTAACATCCCTTATATGACTGAGCGTGGATCATTCGTGATCAATGGCGCTGAGCGTGTAATTGTATCTCAGCTACATCGTTCACCAGGTGTGTTCTTTGCACAATCAAAGCATACGAACGGAACAAAATTGTATTCGGCACGTATCATTCCGTTCAAGGGATCTTGGATTGAATTTGCAACTGACGTAAATAACGTCATGTATGCATACATTGACCGTAAGAAAAAGTTCCCAGTAACCGTGTTGCTTCGTGCGATTGGATACGGAAATGACAAAGACATTTTAGATCTTTTCGGCTTAGCTGAGGAATTAAATGTGGACAAGAAAACATTGAAGTCGACTGTAGGTCGCCGACTTGCTGCTAGGGTTTTAAAAACATGGCAAGAAGACTTCGTGGATGAGGATACTGGTGAGGTAGTTTCCATTGACAGAAATGAAATTTTAATCGAGCGTGATACTGTTATTACGGAGAACGAAATTGAAACGATTTTAGATTCGGGTTCAAGCACGATCATTCTTCACAAGGACGATGTCAACGTATCTGATTATAACATCATATATAATACCTTGCAAAAAGATACTTCAAACTCTGAGAAAGAGGCGGTTGAAGTAATCTACAAGCAATTACGTAATACGGATGCTCCCGATGAGCAAACTGCTCGTGACATCATTCAAAACTTGTTCTTCTCGGACAAGCGTTATGATCTAGGGGAAGTTGGTCGTTACCGTATCAACAAAAAATTAGGTCATGATATTCCGATGGAGGTTAAGGTTTTAACCAAAGAGGATATTATATCCATCGTAAAATACTTGATCGGCTTGATCAATTCTCGTGCGGTTGTGGATGATATTGACCACTTATCTAATCGTCGTGTTCGTACGGTGGGTGAGCAATTATATGCCCAGTTCGGAGTTGGACTAGCACGTATGGCTCGTACCATTAAGGAGCGAATGAACGTACGTGATAATGAAGACTTTAAGCCTGTGGATTTGATTAATGCCCGTACTTTATCGTCTGTTATTAACTCATTCTTTGGAACAAATCAGTTATCTCAATTCATGGATCAAACGAATCCATTGGCTGAGATTACACATAAGCGCCGTATGTCGGCCCTAGGACCCGGTGGACTTTCACGTGAAAGAGCTGGTTTCGAGGTTCGTGACGTTCACTACACGCACTACGGTCGTCTTTGTACGATTGAAACACCAGAGGGACCGAACATCGGTTTGATTTCTTCTCTGTGTGTGCATGCGAAAGTGAATTCAATGGGATTCATCGAAACTCCATACCGTATTATTGACGGAGGAAAAGTAGATATTACGACGCACGTTGAATATTTAACGGCTGAGGAAGAAGATGGTAAAAACATCGTTCAGGCAAATGCCATGATTGACAAAACAGGTAAATTCTTATCAGACCGTGTTAAGGCACGTTTTGAAGGAGATTTTCCTTTGGTAAATCCAGCAGATGCACAATTTATGGACGTGGCGCCTAACCAAATTGTTTCGGTGGCGGCTTCTATGATTCCATTCTTGGAGCATGATGATGCGAACCGTGCCTTGATGGGATCTAACATGCAGCGCCAAGCGGTGCCATTGTTGCGCCCAGAAGCTCCTATTGTAGGAACAGGTTTAGAGCATCGCGTGGCGATCGACTCACGTACTTTGGTGGTTGCAGAAGGAACAGGAGTTGTAGAATATGTAGATGCTTTACGTATCGTAGTTAATTATGATCAAACTGAATCTGAAAAATTAATCAGTTTCAGTGGTTCTACTAAGGAATACAATTTGATTAAATTCCGTAGAACCAATCAGGATACAACGATCAACTTAAAACCGATTGTTTTCAAAGGAGATAAGGTATCAAAAGGACAAGCGCTTTGCGAGGGTTATGCAACTCAAGCGGGTGAATTAGCCTTAGGACGTAATATGAAAGTGGCGTTCATGCCATGGCAAGGATATAACTTTGAGGATGCGATTGTGATCTCAGAGAAAGTAGTTCGCGATGACATCTTTACTTCGATTCACATTGAGGAGTTTGAATTAGAGGTGCGTGATACAAAACGTGGTGAGGAAGAATTAACTTCTGAAATTCCAAACGTTTCGGAAGAAACTGTACGTAACCTTGATGAAAATGGAGTAGTACGTGTGGGATCTGACGTGAAAGAAGGAGATATCTTGATTGGTAAAATTACGCCAAAAGGAGAGTCTGATCCGACACCAGAAGAGAAATTATTACGTGCCATCTTTGGAGACAAAGCGGGTGATGTAAAAGATGCTTCTAAGAAAGCGCCACCATCGTTAAAAGGTGTGGTAATTGACACTAAATTATTTGCTCGTCCTAAAAAGGATAAAGAAGAGCGTGATAAGTCGAAGGCTGAATTAAAGAAAGTGATGAAAGTATATGGCAAGGACCTATTGGAAATTCGCCGCATCATGATCGAAAAGACCGTTGCCTTATTAGCAGGAAAAACATGTGGGGGTATTCGCCATAAGTTTGGTACCGTGATTGTCGAGAAAGGGGTGAAATTCACTGCTAAGAATATCGAGGAATTATTATTCCCTGAGAAAAATATGTATCGTGATGAGTCAACGTATGCGGTTCCTGAAGAGGCCAACTTGCTATCTGACTTAATCGTAGAAGATGCTACTGCAGATGCGGAGGTAAATGCAAATTTCTTGCAATTGATCAAAAATTTCCACGGACGCAGAAATGAAATCGCTGGACAATTCAAGCGTGAGCGTTTTGTATTAGAAGTAGGAGATGAATTACCTGCAGGTATTGTCAAATTAGCTAAAGTTTATATCGCCAAGAAACGTAAGTTGAAAGTGGGTGATAAGATGGCGGGTCGTCACGGAAATAAGGGTGTTGTAGCTCGTATCGTTCGTGAGGAAGATATGCCATTCTTAGAAGATGGAACACCAGTTGATATCGTATTGAATCCATTGGGAGTACCTTCTCGTATGAACTTAGGTCAAATCTATGAAACAGTATTAGGTTGGGCTGGACAAAAATTAGGTAAGCGTTATGCGACACCTATTTTTGACGGTGGAACTGAAGCTGAGGTAGCGGCTGAATTAACCTTAGCTGGTTTACCAGATTGGGGCCGTACGTATTTGTACAATGGTTTGACAGGAGATAAATTTGACCAACCAGTTACTGTTGGTATTATCTACATGCTGAAACTAGGTCACTTAGTTGACGATAAAATGCACGCACGTTCGATCGGGCCTTATTCATTAATTACGCAACAACCATTAGGAGGTAAAGCTCAATTTGGAGGTCAGCGTTTTGGTGAGATGGAGGTTTGGGCATTGGAGGCATTTGGAGCTGCTAATATCTTGCAAGAGATTTTAACGGTTAAATCGGATGATGTCATCGGTCGTGCTAAGGCATACGAAGCAATCGTAAAAGGCGAGAACATGCCTAAACCAAACATTCCAGAATCATTCAATGTATTGATTCATGAATTGAGAGGTTTAGCCCTTGAAATCACCCTTGAGTAATAAAAATAGGGCTTAGGCCCTTATAAAGAGTTCATTTTCCAATAAAATACAAAGAAAATGTCATTTAAAAAGACGAGAAAACTGAATAGCGATTTCCAAAAAGTGACCATCTCATTGGCATCGCCGGAGTCAATTCTAGAAAGTTCAAATGGGGAAGTAACCCAACCAGAGACGATCAATTACCGTACGTACAAACCAGAAATGGGCGGTTTATTTTGTGAGCGCATCTTTGGACCTACAAAAGACTGGGAATGTCATTGTGGGAAATACAAAAGAATCCGATACAAAGGAATCATCTGCGACCGTTGCGGTGTGGAGGTTACGGAGAAAAAAGTACGTCGCGAGCGTATGGGACACATCGAATTAGTGGTTCCTGTGGCACACATCTGGTACTTCCGTAGTTTACCAAACAAAATCGGTTATATGCTAGGTTTGTCTACTAAGAAATTAGATCAAATCATTTATTATGAGCGTTATGTAGTCGTTCAAGCAGGTATGTATGCTGAAGAGGGAAAAATCGGTAGTCAATACCTTGATTTCCTTACAGAAGACGAATACTTAGATATCTTAGATAAATTACCTCGTGAGAACCAACATCTTCCGGATGAGGATCCACAGAAATTTATTGCAAAAATGGGTGCCGACGCATTAAATATGTTGTTGACACGCATCGAATTAAATAGTTTATCTGCTGATTTACGTCACTCTGCTGATACTGAATCATCTCAACAGCGTAAAGCTGAGGCTTTAAAGCGTTTAAAGGTGGTAGAAGCTTTCCGCGAGTCGATAGGCCGTATTGATAATCGTCCTGAGTGGATGATCATCAAAATGGTTCCTGTAATTCCACCAGAATTACGTCCATTGGTGCCATTGGATGGAGGTCGTTTTGCGACTTCTGACTTAAATGATTTATACCGTCGTGTGATTATCCGCAACAACCGTTTGAAGCGTTTGATCGAAATCAAAGCGCCAGAAGTAATCTTGCGTAATGAGAAGCGTATGTTACAAGAGGCTGTCGATAGTTTGTTTGACAACTCACGTAAAGTAAATGCGGTTCGTTCTGAGGGTAACCGTGCCTTGAAATCTCTTTCTGATATGTTGAAAGGAAAGCAAGGTCGTTTCCGTCAAAACTTATTAGGTAAGCGTGTCGATTATTCAGGTCGTTCGGTTATTGTCGTAGGACCCGAATTGAAAATGCACGAATGTGGTCTTCCAAAAGATATGGCTGCTGAGTTATTCAAACCATTTGTTATCCGTAAGTTGATCGAGCGAGGAATCGTGAAAACGGTTAAGTCGGCTAAGAAAATTGTTGATCGCAAAGATCCAGTGGTTTGGGATATTTTGGAAAATGTCATGAAAGGACATCCGGTACTTTTGAACCGTGCTCCCACGTTGCACCGTTTGGGTATCCAAGCGTTCCAACCGAAATTAATTGAAGGAAAAGCAATCCAATTGCACCCATTGACATGTACGGCATTTAATGCTGACTTTGACGGTGACCAGATGGCGGTTCACGTTCCATTAGGACATGAAGCTATTTTGGAAGCCTCTTTGTTGATGCTTGCATCTCATAATATCTTAAACCCTGCGAATGGTGCTCCTATTACGGTACCATCTCAAGACATGGTTTTGGGTTTATATTACGTAACTAAAGGACGTAAATCAACTCCAGACCACAAAGTGGATGGAGAAGGATCTCGTTTCTATGGTTTCGAAGAGGTTGTTATCGCCTTAAATGAAAAGAAATTATCTAAGCATGCGAACATCGTGGTGAAAGCTACGGTACGTAAGGACGATGGTACATTAGCGCAAGAAATGGTGGAAACTGTGGCTGGCCGTGTGTTGTTCAACTTATGTGTTCCAGAAGCTGTGGGATATATCAATGAATTATTGACCAAGAAGAAATTGCAACAAATCATTTCACAAGTTCACAAGATTTGCGGAATGGCTCGTACGGCACAATTCTTGGATGATATTAAAGAATTAGGATTCCAACAAGCCTTCCATGGTGGTTTATCGATGGGGATAGGTGATGTTCAAATTCCTGCTGAAAAAGCTTCATTAGTGAAGAAAGCACAGGATGATGTTCAAGCAGTTTGGGATAACTATTTAATGGGTTTAATCACGGATAACGAGCGTTACAATGCGGTTATTGACATTTGGACTAAAGTTAACTCGAAGATCACTGAGACGTTAATGAAGCAAATGGAGGAGGATAACCAAGGATTTAATGCCATCTACATGATGATGCACTCGGGAGCTCGTGGTTCTCGTGAGCAAATTCGTCAATTAGGAGGTATGCGTGGTTTGATGGCAAAACCTCAAAAGAACTTACAAGGTTCGATTGGCGAGATCATTGAAAACCCAATCCTTTCTAACTTTAAAGAAGGTCTTGACGTATTAGAATACTTTATTTCAACACACGGTGCTCGTAAAGGTTTGGCAGATACTGCTTTGAAAACTGCGGATGCTGGTTACTTGACTCGTCGTTTGCATGATGTGGCTCAAGATGTGATTGTGAATGAAGATGATTGTGGTACTTTACGTGGTATCGAAGTGTTCCCATTGAAAGATAATGAGGAAATTATCGAACCATTATCCGAGCGTATCTTAGGTCGTGTTTCAATTCATGATGTGTATGATCCAATTTCAGGAGAATTAATTGTTGCATCAGGAGATGAAATTACTGAAGTAGTGGCTAATCACATCGATGAAACTTCGATTGAATCGGTTGAAATTCGCTCCGTATTAACTTGTGAAACAAGAAGTGGAGTTTGTGCAAAATGTTACGGACGTAACTTAGCGACCGCTGCTATGGTTAATTTAGGTGAGGCTGTCGGTGTAATTGCCTCTCAGTCCATTGGTGAGCCAGGAACACAGTTGACATTGCGTACATTCCACGTGGGAGGTACAGCACAAAACGTTTCATTGGATGCAAGCGTTAAAGCTAAGTTTGATGGAGTGCTTAATTTTGAAGAAGTACGTTCGGTTAGTTCGACAGATGCTGATGGCAATCCAGTCGAAATCGTAATGGGTCGTTCAGGTGAGATTCAAATCTTAAATCCAGCAAATAAGCAAATATTAATTTCTTCTAATATTCCTTATGGTTCATTCTTACGTGTTAAGGAAGGTCAAACGGTTAAGAAGGGAGACGAGATTTGTGCTTGGGATCCATACAATGCGGTGATTCTTTCTGAAGCTGAAGGTAAAATTGAATTTGAGGCTATTGAGGAAAACAATACCTACAAAGAAGAGGCGGATGAGCAAACAGGTATGCGTGAGAAGGTGATTATCGAATCTAAGGATAAGACTAAAAACCCATCTGTACTTGTTGTATCAAAAGGCAAAGAAGATTTAGTGTATAACGTACCAGTAGGAGCGCGTTTAGCGATTAGCATCGGGGATAAAATTAAGGCGGGTCAAATTATCGCTAAAATTCCTCGTGCGGCAGGTAAAACCCGTGATATTACGGGAGGTCTTCCTCGTGTTACGGAATTATTTGAGGCGCGTAACCCATCTAATCCTGCGGTTGTTTCTGAAATTGACGGGGTAATTTCATATGGTATCATCAAACGTGGTAACCGTGAAATTATCGTAACTCCAAAAGAAGGAACAGAGCGTCATTATTTAGTGCCTTTGACTCGATTTATTTTGGTACAAAACAATGACTTCGTACGTGCGGGTACTCCACTTTCTGATGGTGCGATTACGCCCTCAGATATCTTGAAAATTAAAGGGCCAACAGCCGTTCAAGAATATTTAGTGAATGAAATCCAAGATGTATATCGCCTACAGGGTGTAAAAATCAATGATAAGCATATTGAATGTATTGTACGTCAAATGATGCAGAAAGTTGAAATTTTAGAACCAGGTGATACCCAATTCTTACAAGGACAAAATGTAGATCGTTTCGTATTCCGTGAGGAAAATGATTTGATCTTAGATAAGAAAGTCATTACAGAAGCGGGAGATTCTGAGAAGTATAAGGCGGGAATGATTTTGTCAGCACGTGCATTGCGTGATGAGAATTCATCTTTAAAACGTCGTGATATGAAAATCATGAAAGTACGTGATGCAGCTGCGGCGGTATCATCTGCTAACTTGCAAGGTATCACACAAGCGTCCTTAGGAACAGAATCATTCATCTCTGCGGCATCGTTCCAAGAAACTACGAAAGTACTTTCTGAGGCTTCGATTCGTGCAAAAGTAGATACTTTAGATGGCTTGAAAGAGAACGTAATCGTAGGGCATTTAATCCCTGCGGGAACGGGTCTTCGTCGTTACAAAGACATCTTAGTGACTTCGGTTGATGAATTAAGGCAATTAGAAGCGAAAAAAGTAGCCGCTGAAACGGAAGCAGCTACTGAAGCATATCGCGCTTCTGTTGAAAACTAATTGACGATTTATTTGAATAGACCCCCGGCTTTTAATAAGTTCGGGGGTTTATTTTTTAAACCCATTATTTGACATGAATAATCCACAAGAAGAAAACCAATTAAACATAGAATTACCCGAAGAAATGGCGGAGGGATCTTATGTAAACCTAGCGCTCATCGCTCATTCTCCCTCTGAATTTGTCATCGACTTCATTCGGATTTTACCCGGAATTCCAAAAGCAAAAGTTAAGTCGCGTGTGGTGATGACACCGGATCACGCTTACCGACTGATGTTAGCGTTGCAAGAAAATATTCAAAAATTTGAAGAGAACCATGGAGCCATCATGAAAGAAGGAGAAGATTCAGGGTACCAATTTCCGATGAATTACAATGGGCCCATAGGCGAAGCGTAAACGTTTTAGGTTTTTATTTCATCAAAAAGCTTTATTTTTTTGCTAATTTATAGGTAAAGATTACCTTTAGATTGCTTTACCTATGATAAAGCAATTCATTTCCCAATTTACATAATGGCCATGCCTATTTTAAATAAATCTTTGATTCAATCCGGTGACATCAACACCAAAACACCCATCGCACTTCCCAAACAAGAAGTATTCGATTACCCTGAAAAAATATTACAATTTGGTACCGGAGTTTTGCTTCGTGGACTTTGTGATTATTTTGTAGATAAGGCAAATCGTTCGGGCCAATTTAAAGGCCGGATCGTCTTGGTTAAATCAACATCCAAGGGAGATGCAGATGCTTTTGAGACACAAGACGGATTATTTACCCATTGCATTAAAGGGATCGACGAAGGAAAAGAAGTAGAAGAGTATATCATCAATTCCTCCATTTCTAGAACGTTAACGGCTTCGAAAGAATGGGATGCCATTATGGCTTGCGCAACAAGCCCAGATATGCAAATCATATTTTCAAATACCACTGAGGTCGGCATTCAATATGTAGCCAATGACTCCATTACTTCAGCATGTCCTAGCTCCTACCCGGCAAAGCTTTTAGCATTCTTGCATGCGCGTTGGCAACATTTCAACGGTGCAAATACCGCCGGAATGGTTATCATCCCCACTGAATTAATTATCAATAATGGAGATGTTTTAAAAGGCATTGTTTTACGCTTAGCGGCGGATCACTTGTTGCCTGCTTCATTTGTTTCTTGGCTTACAGAGTCTAATCATTTTTGCAACTCATTAGTGGACAGAATCGTTCCTGGCAGTCCTGATTCGGCTACGTCAACAGCTATTTTGGGCCAATTGGGGTATGATGACTCGCTGATGATTATCTCTGAAGTATATAGTTTATGGGCGATTCAAGGTGGAGCGGAAGTAAAGAAAATCTTAGGATTTGCGGCGGCGGATAAAGGGGTGGTGATCGCAGAAGACATTGAAATCTACCGGGAACTGAAGTTGCGTTTATTAAATGGAACGCACACATTTATGTGTGGCATGTCCTATTTGTTAGGTTTCAGATTGGTCAAAGAAGTGATGGCCAACAGTTACCTAAGCAAATTAATTATGAATTTAATGCTAAGTGAATTAGCCTTAGCCATACCTTATAAAATGGATTTTAAGGTGGCTGACCGATTTGGAAGAGCGGTATTAGATCGTTTTAGAAATCCTTTTATCCAACATAAACTTATCGATATCACGGTTCAATATACGACCAAAATGCGGATGAGAAACGTACCCTTATTGCTGAATTATTATCAAATATTTGGCAAAGCACCTGAATTATTTTGCATGGGATTTGCCGCATATTTGCAGTTTATGCATTCGGTTAAGGAAGAAAATGGTAAGTATTTTGGGGACTCCAACGGGGAATTATATCCAATTCAATGCGACTACGCAGGATATTTCCATGAAGCATGGAAGGATTTCAATTTGACAAAAGTTTTAGCCAACAAAACATTATGGGGAGAGGATTTAAGTGCGTTGCCTGGATTTGAGGCAGCAGTAACGAAGTATTTATAAATTTATTGAGGTTAACCATACAAGATGAAAGCGTTTTTAGATCAAGATTTTTTGTTGCAATCGACAACAGCCCAGACTTTATATCATCAATATGCGGCCGAGATGCCCATCATTGATTACCATAATCATTTAGTGCCCCAGCAAATTGCGGATGACCATCAGTTTGATAATATAACACAAGCTTGGCTCTATGGCGACCATTACAAATGGCGAGCGATGCGGGCGCATGGAGTGGATGAGAAATACATCACAGGAAATGCAAGTGACGAAGAAAAATTTATGAAATGGGCAGAAACCGTTCCATATACCATGCGAAATCCTTTGTATCATTGGACTCATCTGGAATTGCAAAGGTATTTTGGAGTAACTGAAGTGTTAAATTCCGCTTCAGCCAAACGAATTTATGACCATTGTGCTGCTTTATTAAAAACGCCGGAATACTCCGTCAAGAACTTGTTGCTTAAAATGAATGTAAAAGTTTTATGCACGACTGATGACCCGATTGATGATTTAGGCTATCATAAACAAATAAAAGCGAGTGGCTATGCGATTAAAGTCTTGCCTACTTTTCGTCCTGATAAGGCAATGGCTGTGGATGATGTTGCAACGTTCAATGCCTATGTTAAATCATTGGCACAGGTCGTTGGTTATGGTATCAAGGATTTATCTACCTATAAAAAGGCGATTGGGGAGCGCCATGATTATTTCCATGCCTGTGGTGGAAGATTAAGTGATCATGGATTAGAACATATTTATGCAGAAGATTATACAGAAGAGCAGATCGCTAAGATTTTTGGCCAATTGATTTCCGGAGCCAACGTTTCAGATCATGAAAAATGGCAGTTTAAATCGGCGATGTTGGTTTATTTTGCTCATTTAGATCATGCCAAAGGATGGACGCAACAGTTCCATTTGGGTGCTTTGAGAAATAATAATGCTAGGCTTTTGGGTTCTTTGGGACCGGATACAGGATTTGATTCCATTGGAGATTTTAAACAAGCAAAACCATTGTCCAAATTTTTAAATCATTTAGATTCGACGAACCAATTAGCCAAAACTATTTTATATAATTTAAATCCCGGTGATAACGAATTATTAGCGACCATGACGGGTAATTTCCAAGATGGGACCATTGTAGGAAAGATGCAATTTGGTTCTGGATGGTGGTTTTTAGATCAAAAAGATGGCATGGAAAGACAGATTAATGCCTTATCAAATATGGGCTTATTAAGTCACTTTGTGGGGATGTTGACTGACTCACGTAGTTTCCTTTCTTTCCCTAGACATGAGTATTTTAGAAGAATCCTTTGTAATTTAATGGGCCAAGATGTGGAGAATGGCGAGTTACCAGCTGACATGGAGTGGTTAGGCAAATTGGTTAAAGACATTTCATATACGAATGCGTCTGAATTTTTTAACTTTGAATAAGGTATGAAAAAAGTTGTTACGTTTGGGGAAATTATGGGTCGATTCAGTCCTCCGGGATATGGAAAAATCATTCAATCTCAAAGTTTAAATCTTACTTTTGGTGGCGGTGAAGCCAATGTAGCGGGAGGTTTAGCGCATTTAGGTATTCCGGCCACGCACGTTACAAAATTTCCTGCCAATGAATTGGGGAAGGCAGCCGCTGGGTATTATGCTCGAGTGGGTGTTGACACCTCAGAAATTCAATTTGGCGAAGGTCGTTTAGGCCTATATTTTGTCGAATTTGGTGCTGCGATGCGCCCAATCCAAGTAACTTATGATCGGGCAGATTCAGCCTTTGCTAATTTAGATCCGGCTGATTTTAATTGGCACGAAATCTTCAAAGATGCTTGTTGGTTTCACTGGACAGGAATTTCCCCAGCGATCTCAGAGTCGGCGGCGCAAGCGGTACGAGATGCGATTGCGGTGGCCAATGAAATGGGCATCACCGTTTCTGCGGATGTCAATTACCGTAAAAACTTATGGCAATATGGCAAAACAGTACAAGAGGTAATGCCAGAATTAATTGAAGGTTGTGATATCATAGTTTGTGGAAAAGGCGATGCAGATGATATTTTAGGAATTGTTCCTGATGGGTCAACAAAAAGTGGGTGGGAATCTGTATGCAAGCAAATTATGACGCGTTTTCCTAGACTTAAAAAAATCATTAATACCAAAAGGGGTCAAATATCAGCCTCTCAAAATACCTTATCTGCCGCTTCATTTAATGGGACAAAATCCCTCAAATCTGAAACGGTGGAAATCAGCCAGATCGTAGATCGAATTGGGGGTGGCGATGCCTTTATGGCTGGATATATTTATGGAAATTTAATTTATTTTGATGAAGCTAAATCTCTTTCTTTTGGAGTGGCTGCCTCAGCATTAAAACATACGATTGAAGGTGATATTAATTTAGCAAATTTAGACGAGATAGAAACCGTGATGAATGGTGATTTATCGGGTCGATTAAAAAGATAATTATGGCAAGAAATACGTCCATTATAGTGTATAGTCGGATAGAAGAAACTCCTATCGTCCCATTATTTTTCAATGCAGATTTAACGGTGGCCCAACAGGTTTTAAAAGCTTGTTATGATGGAGGCATTCGTGTGTTTGAATTTACGAATCGGGGTGCGGAAGCTCCTGCCATTTTTGCTAAATTAATCGACTATTGTGAGAAGGAATGCCCCGATTTAGTTTTGGGTATTGGGACGATTTATGATGCTAAACAAGCGAATGAATTCATCGCGATGGGCGCTGATTTTATGTTGCAACCATTTACAACTCCGGAAGTGGGCGAAGTGTGTGCCAAGCATGATATTCCTTGGATGCCAGGCACTATGACACTGACCGAAATTAGAAACGCAGAGATTTTAGGGGCGAAATATGTCAAAATATTCCCTGGGAATGTGGTCGGACCTGGATTTGTGAAAGCAATCAAGGGGCCTATGCCAAAAACCAAAATTATGGTGACCGGCGGTGTTGAACCCAACAAAGAAAGTTTATCCT
>Ga0214919_10004058_pt1 | contig 21576 bp, 21 predicted proteins | sample LL1503_MetaG_FD_177994 | JGI IMG/M metagenome (GOLD analysis project Ga0214919, IMG submission 177994) | Freshwater microbial communities from Lake Lanier, Atlanta, Georgia, United States - LL-1503 | ecosystem: Environmental > Aquatic > Freshwater > Lake | place: USA: Georgia | collected... | reverse complement strand
TCGACATCGGGTCGCGCATCGGGCCTTGCACCATTATGGAGACAAACAAAGCCATGATGAAGTTGAGCAGTAAAGTGGTGACCACGTCGTCCACATTCATATAGCGCTTGAGTAGGGCAGGACCCATCAGCATGGCCGCTCCGGCCAGCGCGGCGGCCAGCATCACCAGCGGTATCAGCACATAGCCTGGCGCTTGGATGACTCCGCTGCCTAGCGCGGCCACCGCCAGCGCACCGGCATAGAGCTGGCCTTCGGCGCCGATGTTCCACAGGCGCGAGCGAAACGCGATGGCGCAGGCCAACCCTGTGAAGATGAGTGGCGTGGCGCGAGTCAGAGTTTCAGTAATCGCCAGTTTGGAGCCAAAGGCGCCGTTAAGCATTGCCAACCAACTGGGGCCCACCGGCGCACCGGCTTGGGCAATCAGCACGGAGCCTGCGGCTGCCATCAGCCCCAGCACCAGTGCAATATTGAGCAGCACCAGACGGGCCGTAGTGGACGTGCGTCTTTCAAGCCGCATGGGTTCTATCCTCCTGACCGAGCATCAGCATGCCGATGTGGCCTACGTCGTAGTCTTGGGCTGCAATCGGTGCGCTGAGTCGGCCGTTTTGAATCACCACGATGCGGTCGGCCAGCTCCAGCGCTTCGTCTAGGTCGTCGGTGACCAGCAGGACTGCCGCGCCGCGTTCGCGTGCTTGCAGCAGGCGCGCATGCACATCGGCAATCGCGCCCTCGTCCAGGCCGCGTACAGGTTGGCAGGCCACAATAAATGAGGGCTGCGTGGCCATGCCGCGACCGACAATTAGTTTTTGCATATTGCCGCCCGAAAGTAGGCGGGTGCGCTGCGCGGGGCCTTCGCAGCGAATATCAAATTCGGCAATCAGCGCGCGCGTGTGTTCTAGTGCGGCGGCTTTGCGCAGCCAGCCCAGGCGGTTAAAGCGCGGGTCGCTCAGGTCTTCGAGGATAGCGTTGTGCCACATCTCCAAATCGCCCACCACGCCTTCGCGGTGCCGGTCTTCCGGGATGCGCGCCAGCCCGGAGCGGCGCAGCGCGGCATGTTGCGGTTGGCCTTGGCGCTGGCCGCGCAATTGGACGCTGCCACTAAAAGGGGCGCGCAGGCCGAAGGCCAGTTCCAGCAAGGCGTGTTGTCCATTACCGGCAACGCCTACGACACCGACGATTTCATGCGCATGCACCGACAGCGTGGCGGGGCGCAGACGCGCATTAGCACTGCCGCCTTCAATTGCGGCGTCTTGCAGCGCCCAGACCACATCGCCTACCGGCAGGGGCTGGCGCTTCGGACGCAGTACGCGCCGGCCCACCATCAGTTCGGCCAGGGTGGCGCGGTCCAGCGCGGCAGCGGCGCGCTGCGCCACCAGGCGCCCGGCGCGCAGCACCGCGATCTGGTCGGCCACGCGCAACACCTCGTCGAGTTTGTGGCTAATCAGAATGACCGATAAACCGGCTGCGGCCATTTTGCGCAGGGTCTCAAACAAAGTGATGGATTCACCTGGAGTGAGTACGGCCGTGGGTTCGTCGAGCACCAAGATACGCGCCTGGCGATACAACGATTTGAGAATTTCCACGCGTTGCTGCTCGCCCACCGAGAGGCGCTGCACCAGCGCATCTGGGTCCACGCGCAGGCCGAATTGTTCGGACAGCGCACGCAGCTTGGTGCGCGCGGCGCTGCGGGCCGAGGCCGGAGCCCACAGGCTCTCGGTGCCCACCAGCACGTTGTCCAGCACCGTGAGGTTGCCCGCCAGCGTGAAGTGCTGGTGCACCAAGCCGATACCTGCTGCAATTGCGGCGCGTTGCGAACCTGGCGCGAGCGGTTTGCCAAAGACCTCGATATGCCCACGGTCCGCCACATAGTGGCCAAAGAGGATGCTGATCAGCGTGGTTTTGCCGGCGCCGTTTTCGCCGAGTAGACCCAGAATTTGGCCTTGCGCTAGTTCGATTGAAATGTCTTCGTTGGCGCAGACTTCGCCAAAGTATTTGGCGATGCCGTGCAGTTGCAGGGCCGGTGGCACGGTGCTGCTGTGGACTTCAGACATAGGCCATCGGTGCCAACTGCGGCCAAGGGGCTTCGGTTTCAAAAAATGCTGCCACCGCCAATAGCAGGTCTTCGCCGCCGGGCGGAGCCAAGATCTGGATGGCTAGCGGCATGCCATCTCGGGCCTGCCCGTGGGGCACCACGATGGCGGGGCAACCTGACACATTGGCCAGCGCACTATAGGGGGCCAGATCGGTAAAGCGCTGCAAATGTGCCTGCCAGGCAGCCAAGTCCTGGCCGGTGCCGGTGGTGGGCAACTGCCCCAGCAAGGGTATGGGCTGCGCTAGCGCGGGGCTGAGGATGAGGTCAAAGTCTTCCCACAAAACATCGAGCAATGCGCTGCAACGTGCGACGGAAATTTCGGCGTTGACGTGGTCTAGGGCGCTCAGGCTTTGCCCGCGGTGCGCGGCAGCCCAGCTGATGCATTCCATGTCTTGCGCGGCGGGTTGCAGCGCTTGCACGGCAGCGGCGGCGCGGCGGCTGCCAAACACGTCAAAGGCCTGCATGGACAAGGCGCAGGCCTCTTCCAGACGGCGACTGTCGAGCAGGCTCAGGCGGTGGCCTGCTCCCTCCAGGCGGCGCGCTGCAGCGTGCGCGGCGCCGGCCCATTGGCCATCTTGCGGCACACCCTGGGGCGGCAGGTCAAGTAGGGCAATGCGTTTGAGCGCAGGCGTGTCAAGGGTGCGTGGGCCCGCACTGTGCTGCAGTCCGCGTACGCGGACCAGGTCCCAGGCGGCAGCGCTGTCGCGCACGCTCCGCGAAAGCACCAGTTCGCTGGCCAGACCGCCCAGCAGGTTGTTGTATTGCGGCCCTTGTGGCACGGTGCCGCGCCCGGGCTTGAGTCCGACTAGGCCGCAGGCCGCTGCGGGCACGCGGATAGAGCCGGCGGCGTCGGTGGCATGCGCCATGGGCACAATGCCCGCAGCCACGGCCGCTGCCGACCCGCCCGAAGAGCCGCCAGCGCTGCGGGCCGGGTTCCATGGGTTGCGGCAGACCGGGCCGATGGCTGGCTCGGTGGATAAATTCAGTCCGAATTCGGGTACGGTGGTTTTGCCAAAAGGCACCAATCCCCCAGCTTTGAAGCGGGCCATCAGCGTGCTGTCTTGGGTGTCCACGGGCGCGTGTTGCGCCAAATGGCGGCAACTGGCAAGGCCCCTGCCACCGGCCAGCGCCGCGCCCAGGTCTTTCACCAAAAAAGGCACCCCGGCCAGCGTGGCGCGGGGTGGGAGTGCATCTAAACAGTCCAGGGCCACGGGGTCCAACCATTGGCTGATAGCACCCGTGCGCGTTTGCAGCGCGCGGGCGCGCTGCATCGCCATGTCCAGCAAGGCGCGAGGCGTGACATCCCCGTCACGCACCCACTGCGCCATGGTGCAGGCATCTGCGCTCAGGTAATGCTTGGTGCTAAGAGCCAAACAATTTCCTTAGGTCGGTTGCGTGTCAACCGCCGGGATTTGCAGCGCGCCCGATTTAATCGCTGCCTGCTTTTCAAGCATCATCTTGAGCGCTGCAGGCGGTACCAGTTTGTTGTCATAGGTGACGCCATTACCACCAGCTTTGAGCATGCTAAACGGGCTGTAGTCTTTGCCCGTGGGACGGCCTGCTTGCACGTCGGCAATTGCACCGTCCAGGATGGGGCGGAAGTACCACATGGCGTTAGCAAACACAGTGCCCGGGTAGCGCGGCATGTAGTCGATGAGCGATCCGACAGAGAGCTTGCCGCGCGCCTTGGCCGCGTCGGCGGTGCCGATGCGCTCGCCAAACAAAATGTCGCAACCGCTGTCCAGTTGCGCCAGTGCCGCTTCTTTGGCTTTCGGTGGGTCAAACCAGGTGTTGATAAACGCGACCTGGAAGGTGGCATCGGGCTTGACTTCGCGCACGCCTTGGCGGAATGCGTGGATCAGGCGGTTGACTTCAGGAATCGGGTAGCCACCGACGGCGCCGAGTTTTCCGGTTTTGGTCATATGACCGGCCAGTAAACCGGTAAGGTATGCCGCCTCGTGGTTCCAGGTGCCGAAGGTACCGAAATTGGCTGCTTGCGGGCCGCCGCTGGAGCCGCACAGGAAAGCGACTTTCGGGTATTCCTTTGCGACTGCGCGGGCATCTTTTTCTACGCCATAGACCTCGCCCACAATCAGCTGCACGCCTGCTTGCGCGTATTCGCGGATCACGCGGGGGTAGTCAGTGTTGGCCACCGATTCGGAGAATTTGTACTCGATGAGGCCTTCGGCATCAGCGGCTTTGCAGGCCTCGTGGATGCGCGAGTTCCAGGCGTTTTCCACCGGGTCACTGTGCAAGCCGGCCACTTTGATACGCGGCCCGGCAGCCAGTGCGCGGCTGCTAAGGCCGGGCAATGCCACGCCGGCCGCAAGGCCCGCCAGGATTCTGCGACGCATGGTGTTGGTATCTGTCATAGTTTCTCCAATCGAAGTGGGGGTCGGCCGCTGGGAAGCCGAAAATGGAACCAGCAAAAAACACTTTCAAAACTGTTTAAGTACCAGCCCGCTCCAACATGGCATGCAGCAGCACATTGCATCCGGCCGTAATGTGTTCGGGCTTGGCATCTTCCACTTCGTTGTGGCTGATACCGTCTTTGCAGGGGATAAAAATCATGCCGCTGGAGGCTAGTTTGGCCATATAGACCGCGTCGTGTCCGGCGCCTGAAACCACGGGCATATTGGAGTAGCCGAGTTTTTTCGCAGCACGCGCCACGGCGTCGATGCAGTCGGCATGAAAGCCGATGGCCGAGTAGCTGGAGACCATTTCGATCTTCACATCCAAACCGGTTTCGGTGGCCTTGCGCGCGGCAAAGGCTTTGACTTCGTCGACCATTTGATCTACCAGGGCGTCGGTGGAATTACGCAAGTCGATGCTGAACTTCACGCGCCCTGGAATCACGTTGCGGCTGTTGGGGAAGACTTGCACCATTCCCACGGTGCCGCGTCCGTGCGGCGCATGGCGCAGTGCCGAAGCCACTACTTCTTGCATGATGTGCGTGGACACTTGCATCGCATCGCGGCGCAGCGCCATGGGTGTAGGGCCGGCATGCGCTTCCATGCCCGTCACTGTGCAGTCAAACCAGCGAATGCCCAGCACACCTTGCACCACGCCGATGGTGACATCGTTGTCTTCGAGCACGGGGCCTTGTTCGATATGGGTTTCAAAGTAAGCGCCAATCGGGTGGTCGCCCGGCTCTTGGTCGCCGATGTAGCCGATGCGTGTGAGCTCTTCTTTGACCGACACGCCGGTTGTATCGGTGGCGGCGTAGGCATGCTCCAACGTGAAGGCTTTAGCGAACACACCCGAGCCCATCATCACTGGCACAAAGCGAGAGCCCTCTTCATTGGTCCAGAAGGCCACTTCGATAGGTGCTTCGGTTTCTATGCCCAGATCATTGAGTGTGCGCACCACTTCAAGCCCAGCGAGCACACCGTAGTTGCCGTCGAACTTGCCGCCAGTGGGCTGGGTGTCGATGTGGCTGCCGGTCATGATGGGTGGCAGGCTGTTGTTGCGGCCCGGGCGGCGCATAAAACCGTTACCGATTTTGTCGATAGTCACGCTCATGCCGGCTTCACGCGCCCAGCGGGTCACCAAGTCGCGGCCCTGTTTATCCAGATCGGTGAGCGTGAGGCGGCACACACCGCCTTTTGGAGTTGCGCCGATTTGCGCTAACTCCATGAGCGAGGCCCAGAGGCGTTCGCCGTTGATGCGGACTTGGGAGATGTCGATGGTGGTGTTGCTCATTGTGTTGACTCCTGAAGTGAGTTTCTAAATACAGGTTTCGGCCTGTAGGCCGCCTTACTTTTCTTTGCTTCGCCAAAGAAAAGTAAGCAAAAGAAAGGCGAGCCAAAGGCCGTGCCCCTGCGGGGTACCTTGCGCTACTCGCGCCGCCCGGGGTCGTGCGCAAACTCGCTACGCTCAGACAAGCGCCCGCCCTGATCCGTGCGCCGCTGCGTTGCTCAGCACGGCCTAATGGCGAACGGGAGGCGTAGGCTCGCTCGCTGGCGCTCACATTGCACACACCCGGTGGTTTGACGAGGATAGATTTTTTTCTCCGCTGGCCTACTGCTTGAGCTACAACACCGTCAATCGAAGTCAAGCTATTGCCGCTGCGGCCCCAAGCTCCAATCCATTCACTACGACTGCCAAGTTCACCGATCTCTGCGCTCAAATCCGTATCGCAATCGCTCGCACCAAAGCCACTAGGCAACCCCAAAAACAAAATTGGGTGTTCAAGCTCCCCTTCACCCCGGTGGGGGTGAAGGGGCGGGGGGGAAGCGGGGAGCAAAAAGCCGGCCCCGCCAGGGCTCATATAAGAAAGCATGAGATGCGCCACAAGGCAAAAAACTCTAACGCATCACAGCCGTTGGCTTGGACACTTCTGCCCGCAAAGCCAAAGGCGCAAAGTTAGCGTTAAAAGCCGACCGTTTGATATAGCGTCCCACCCCACGCTCCGCCCGCAAATCGCCTTGCACAAACACCAATTTACCCTGGCTCACGGTATGGCTGGGGATGCCGCGCACGGTGCGGCCTTCGAAGATATTGAAGTCGCCTTTGCTGAACTGGGTTTTGACCGACAGGGTTTTGCTGCCTTCTGGATCCCAGACCACCAGGTCGGCGTCAGCGCCTACCGAGACACTGCCTTTTTGCGGGTAGATGTTGAAGAGCTTGGCGGTGTTGGCCGAGGTGATGGCTACGAACTCTGAGGGCGTGAGGCGACCTGTATTTACACCGGCGTCCCAAATGACGGCGAGGCGTTCTTCCACGCCGCCGCAGCCGTTGGGGATCTTGGCGAAGTTGTCTTTGCCGGCGGCTTTTTGCGCGGCGCAGAAGGTGCAGTGGTCGGTGGCGGTGGTGTGCAGATTGCCCGATTGCAGGCCGCGCCACAAAAATTCTTGGTTGCCTTTGGGGCGGAAGGGTGGGCTCATGACGTAACCGGCGGCAGTGGCGAAGTCCGGGTCGCGGTAAACGCTGTCGTCGATCACCAAATGCCCCGCCAGTACTTCGCCATACACGCGCTGGCCCCGTGCGCGTGCGCGGGCGATAGCTTCAGCTGCTTCGATGCACGAGACATGCACCACATAGATGGGCACATTGAGCACATCGGCAATTGCGATAGCGCGGTTGGCCGCTTCGCCCTCGACCATCGGCGGGCGCGAGAGCGGGTGGCCTTCGGGCCCCATGATGCCCATGTCGGCCACGGTTTGTTGCAGCAAATACACCAGCTCGCCATTCTCGGCGTGCACGGTGGGCATTGCGCCTAATTCGAGCGCGCGTTTGAAGCTGTTCACTAGGGTTTCGTCGTCGCACATGATGGCGTTTTTATAAGCCATGAAGTGCTTAAAGCTGTTGATGCCTTCTTCGTTGACCAAGGTGCCCATGTCTTTGCGCACTTGCTCGCTCCACCAGGTGATGGCAACGTGAAAGCTGTAGTCGCCGGCAGATTTTTCTGCCCAGCCGCGCCATTTTTTGTAGGCCTCAAGGATGTTTTCTTGCGGGTCGGGGATGACGAAGTCGATGATGGTGGTGGTGCCACCCGCCATGCCCGCAGCGGTGCCGGTGAAGAAGTCGTCCATGGTGACGGTGCCCATAAACGGCAGTTGCATATGGGTGTGCGGGTCGATGCCGCCAGGCATGACGTACTGGCCACCAGCGTCCACCACGGTGGCGCCGGCTGGGGTGGCAAGGCTCTCACCGACGGCAACAATCTTGCCGTCTTGGGTGATTACATCGGCACGGAATTGGCGGTCCGCATTGACAACGGTGCCGCCACGGATATGCAGTGAGCTCATAAGAAAAAGTCCTTCAACGTGGGTTGTGGTGAGGGGTTTTAACGCGTGCTGTGGCCCATTGTGGACTAAGCCGCAGCGCGCATGGGGTTATTGGGGTGGGTGGTCCAGTCGCCGTGGCCGCCGCTGACCACGGTGCCGGTACGCAAGTCGGTTTCGCCGGGCGCCAGATCGCGCAGGGTGATGCACTCGGGCACCGGGCAAGCGACTACGCACAGGTTGCAGCCCACGCATTCGTCTTCCTGTACTTCAAAGTAGCGCTTGCCGTCTTTGCTGGCGGTAATGGCCTGGTGCGAGGTGTCTTCGCAGGCGATGTGGCAGCGGCCGCACTGGATACAGCTCTCCTGGTTGATGACGGCTTTGGTGATGTGTTGCAGGTTCAGGAACTGCCAGGCCGAGACGGTAGGCAGGGCTTTGCCGACGATTTCGGACACGCTGTTAAAGCCTTTTTCATCCATGTAGTTGGAAAGGCCGCTGTGCATTTCCTGCACGATCTTGAAGCCATAGACCATGGCGGCCGTGCAGACCTGCACATTGCCTGCGCCCAGGGCCAGGTAGTCCAGCGCGTCGCGCCAGGTGCCCACGCCGCCGATGCCGGAGATCGGTAGCCCGGCAGTTTCCTTGTCCCGGGCGATTTCGGCCACCATGTTCAGGGCAATGGGCTTGACCGCCGGGCCGCAATAACCGCCGTGCGAACCCATGTCGCCAGTAGAGGGGCTCATGGCCAGGCTGTCCGGGTCTACGCCCATGATGGAGTTGATGGTGTTGATGAGCGAGACCGCGTCAGCGCCCCCTTTTTTGGCGGCACGCGCCGGATTGCGAATGTCGGTGATGTTGGGTGTGAGCTTGACGATCACCGGCAGGCGGCTGTATTGCTTGCACCAGGCGGTGACCATTTCGATGTACTCGGGCACCTGGCCCACTGCGGCGCCCATGCCGCGCTCGCTCATGCCGTGCGGGCAGCCGAAGTTCAGCTCCACACCGTCGGCACCGGTGTCTTCCACCAGCGGCAGGATGGATTTCCAGGCCTGCTCTTCGCAGGGCACCATCAGGGACACGACCATGGCGCGGTCCGGCCAGTTGCGCTTGACTTCTTTTATTTCACGCAGGTTCAGGTGCAGGTCGCGGTCGGTGATGAGCTCGATATTGTTAAAGCCAATCAGACGCCTGTCGGGTGTGTGCAGCGCGCCATAACGCGGGCCGCTGACGTTGACGATGGGCGGGCCCTCTTCTCCCAAGGTCTTCCAAACTACGCCGCCCCAGCCGGCTTCGAAAGCGCGGTTGACGTTATAGGCTTTGTCGGTGGGTGGCGCGGAGGCCAGCCAAAAGGGGTTGGGGCTGCGAATGCCTGCAAATACGGTGCTGAGGTCGGCCATGGTGTGTTCTCCGAATAAGGTGGCTGGGGCGACTTATGCAGTCTTGGAGGCGGCTGCGAGGACGGCATGGATGGCGCGCGCGGCGACTTTGCCGTGTTCCACGGCTTCGACCGTCAGGTCACGCCCGCCGACGCGGCAGTCGCCGCCGGCCCAGACTTTGGGGTGTGAGGTCTGGCCTTCTGCATCGGTGCGTATGCGCCCGGACTGCAGTTCCACCGCGCTGCCCAGCGGTTGGGCCACCATGGTTTGGCCGATGGCTTTTAGCACCAGGTCCGCCGCCACCACAAAACGCTCGTTTACGCCTTGCAACTTGCCGTCCACCATGCGCGTGCGCTCGAACTCCACCCCGCTGACATGACCGTTTTCGGCTAGCACCTGTACCGGGCTAGCCCAGTGCTCTATATGCACGCCGTTTTCCAGCGCCCAGGCTTGTTCGTGGCTAGATGCACCCATGTCGGCGCTGCCCCGGCGGTACACCATGGTGACGCTTTGGGCGCCCAGTTTGCGCGACTGCACAGCGGCGTCCACGGCGGTCATGCCGCCGCCGATGACGACCACGCGTCGACCTACTGGCACCTGGGCCCAGTCCTGCGCCTGGCGCAGTTCGGCAATAAAGTCCACCGCATTGCGCAGACCGGTGGCCTTTGGTTCGGAAATGCCAATGCTGTTGACCCCGCCTAGGCCCAGGCCTAAAAACACGGCGTCAAATTCGGCCGCCAGTTCATCTAGGTGCACCTCGCGCCCCAAGGCGGTGCCGTGGCGCACCGTTATGCCGCCAATCGAGAGCAGCCATTGCACTTCTTTTTGCGCAAAGTCGTCCACGGTTTTGTAGGTGGCCAGGCCGTATTCATTGAGGCCGCCCAATTTAGGCTGCGCATCCATCAGCACCACCTCGTGGCCCAAACGTGCCAGTCCGTGGGCGCAGGCTAGGCCGGCCGGGCCTGCGCCCACGATGGCTACGCGCTTGCCGCTGGGCGCAGCGCGGGTGAACAAGGGCTTGCCCGGATTCGCCATCAGGTGATCGGTGGCGTAGCGCTGTAGTTGGCCGATTTCTACGGGCTTGTCCTCTTGGGTGTTACGCACGCAAGCCTGTTCGCACAGCACTTCGGTGGGGCAGACGCGGGCGCACATACCGCCCAGCGGGTTGGCTTCCAAAATGGTGTGCGCCGCGCCGCGCAGATTACCGTCGGCAATGCGCTGGATAAAGCTGGGCACGTCGATGCCGGTGGGGCAGGCGGTCTGGCAAGGCGCGTCATAACAGTAGTAGCAGCGGTCGGCCTCGATGCTGGCTTGCGCCAGGTTCATGGGTGGGTGCGCATCGCAAAAGTTGCGCGCCAAGTCCGCGCTGCTGAGGCGTCCGGCAACGATGCCGGGGGTGGTGCTATCTGTGTGCATAGGGGCTGATCCGGTTACAGGTTTTCCATCCGCTGCCGCGCCGCCGAACTGGTGAAATATGAGCTTTGCGCGACAGCATGCATTTGATTATTAAAATTTTGTTTTACCAATTGGTAAAAACCCTAGCGATTTAGTGAGCAAGAGCCATACCAATGGTGAAACAATGCAGGCATGAAACCTGTCAAAGTCAGCGTCGCGCGGGAAAAATTGGAGCAGGACATTCTGGACGCCGCCAAACGCTTGTTCGCTCAGCGCGGCTATGGCGGCGTGTCTTTGGACCATATCGCCAAGGCGGTGGGTGCATCCAAGCAAAACCTGCTGTATTACTTCCCCAGTAAAGAGGCGCTGTACCGGCGTGTGCTCCACGGGGTGTTGGACGTATGGCTCTCTTATATGGACGCCCTGAGCCAGCGCCCCGATGACCCGGAACAGGCCTTACGCGAGTACATCGCAGGAAAATTGCGCTTTTCGCGCGAGCACCCGGACGACTCGCGCGTCTACGCCAACGAAGTGATCTCTGGAGCGCCTATCTTTGCGGCCGAGATTGCCGAGCGGGTGATTCCTTCGGTGCAGGCCGATGTCGCCATCTTCAACCGTTGGGCCGAGCGCGGCCTGTGCCGCCAGGTGGATGGCCGCCACCTGATGGTGCTGCTATGGGCCTCCACCCAGGTCTATGCTGACTGGAGTAGCCAGATCAGCCTGGTGCTGGGCAAGCAAGAACTCGACGAGGCCGACTTTGCAGCGGCCGAGAGCTTGATTATCGATATGGTGCTGCGCACGGTTTTGTTGCCTGCCAGTGCCTAGTTAAGCCTCGTGAGATCGCTGCAGCAATAAGAGATTGCGATCGCCCTTGCCCGTCAACCTTTTCAGTAGTAGCCGATAGGTATCCACATCAAAGGCCAGCGCCTGGCGGGTTTGCAGGGCGGCTTGCAGTTCTTCTTCGTCATGCGCCGTGGCCAGGTGACACCATTGTTCAAACAAATGTATATCGGTGCGACCGCTTCGAGCGTCGTATTCGCGTATGCCTATGGGCCCGGCAAACGGCCAGGCTTGTAGTTGTTCGCCCGTCAAGGCCAGTTGCAAACGCAGGCGATGCACGCTGGGATTTTCGCGGCCTGCGCATACGCCTTTGCATTTGCCGATCTGGCTGGCAAAGCAGGCGCCTTTGCCGGATTCCAAACCCAGTCGTTGCGGACACAAGCTATGCGTTTCGCAGAGCGTGCGCAGCGTATCGAGTGCCTGGCGTTTAGAACGGAAGGCGCCGTACAAACTGCTGAAAGCGGCGGCATCCATGTCGTCTAGGCCTACCAGCGCGAGAAGGGGTTTGGCATCGGCTGATTCAGCCAGCTGCCAGGCTTGCAAGCCGCGCGTGCGGCGCAGTTGACGGTTGTGTATCGGCTGGCGCTCTTTTACCCAGCGCGATTCGAGCAAGAGCGCACCTAGTTCGCCTGCAGTTTCCTGCCATTCGATGCGCCTTATCTCTTGCAGTATCCGCATCTCGCGCGCTTGCCGGGTAGAGGCCTGAAAGTGCGATAACACACGGGTTCGCATGTTGATGCTTTTGCCGATGTACAGCGGTATGGCACCCTCGCCGTAAAACACATAGACACCGGGCCGATCCGGCACATCGGCTATGGGCGTTTCTAATTGCGGCGGTAAGCTGGCGCTGCCTTGCAGCAAAGCGGTGGCCTCGCGCTCTAACACTTCAGAGCCCAACTCGGTGCGCGCCACTTGCAAAAATCCCAGTACCAATTCGACATCGCCCATAGCACGGTGGCGCGCCAAGGTGTGTAAGCCGTGGCGCTGGGAGATGGCATCCAGCCCATGCCCTTTATGCGCCGGGTAGAGCTTGCGCGAAAGGCGCACGGTACATAGAGTTTTGACTTTGAAGGGCTTGTCCATCCGCTCGAGCGCGTGCAGCACAAAGCCATGGTCAAAGCGCACGTTATGCGCGACGAACACCGCGCCATCCAAGAGTTCGAGCAAGCGGCTAGCGACGTCTTCGAAATACGGTGCGTCCTGCACCATGGCGTCGCTAATGCCGGTCAGGCTTTGGATATAGGGTGGTATGCGCACGCCGGGGTTAACCAAGCTGCTCCAGCGCGCCACCTCCACGCCGTGTTCTACCCGCACGGCAGCGATTTCGGTAATGCGGTCTTGCTGCGCATTGCCGCCAGTGGTTTCCAGGTCGATGACGACAAAACAGGGCAACATGCCGGGACTGGCTTTCAGCAAAAAATCAGCGCCAGCCAGGCCGGCTCGTCAATGATGTTGAGCGCGGCATAAATGCCAAAGCGATAGACCCAGGCATGCAGCAGTTCAAGCCGCTCGGGCCAGGGCGCGTATCTAAATTGGCGCAATGCAAGCAGCACCGGCGGCTGCGCACGGGCGTGCATTAAATGTCCAAGGCGTGAAAGCCGAAGTGCCCGGCACGCCGGTCTGCAAAGAAGTGCTCCAACGTTTCCTTGACGGTGCGAAAGGCGATTTCATCCCAGGGAATATCGGCCTCTTCAAACAATACCGCTTCCTGAGTTTCGGTGCCGGGGTCAAATTCCGGGCTGAGCAAGGTAGCGCGGTAAAACAAATGCACCTGCCCCACGCGCGCCACATTGATCAGGGAAAACAGCGCGTGCATTTCAAATTGCGCGCCCGCCTCTTCTGTAGTCTCGCGCGCCGCCCCTTCTGCGGTGGTTTCGCCCAACTCCATGAAGCCTGCAGGTAGCGTCCACTTGCCTTTGCGTGGTTCGATATTGCGTTTGCACAGCAGCACTTTATCGCCCCACAACGGGATAGTGCCCACCACATTCAGCGGATTGATGTAGTGGATCGTGTGGCAGCCTGGGCATACGGCGCGCGGTTTGGTGTCGCCGTCGTCGGGGATGCGGTTTTCTACCGCGCTGCCACATTGGCGGCAATGCTTGATCGGAGATCCGTACATGCGTGCGCTTTATCCCGCCGTCGGCGCGGTGATGATCATGCGCAGATCGGACAAACCATCGACGCTGCCCACCAACACATCACCGGCTTGCACTGCGCCCACGCCTTCAGGAGTACCGCTGTAAATCAGATCGCCCGGTTGGAGTGTCCAACCGATTGAGAGTTGCTCAATCGTTTCGGCAATATTCCAGATCATTTTGCTGATCACGCTGTTTTGGCGCATCTGGCCGTTCACTTCCAGCGCGATACGCGCTTGCTCAATGCCTGGCACGTGTGATGCCGGGGTAATGGCGCCAATGGGCGCCGAGTGTTCAAAGCCTTTGCCGATACACCAGGGGCGGCTTTGTTTCTTCATGTCGTTTTGCAGGTCGCGGCGCGTCATGTCCAGGCCGACGGCATAACCAAAAATATGGCGATGCGCATCGACCGCTTTAATGTGGTGGCCCCCCACGCCGATGGCGACGACCAACTCAATCTCGTGGTGCAGATTGGCCGTGAGCGTGGGGTAGGGCATCTGTGCGGTGGTGTCTGGCGCGCAATAGAGCACGGCATCGGCCGGCTTCATAAAGAAGAAGGGCGCTTCCCGGCCGGTACCGCCCATTTCTTTAGCGTGCTCTTCATAGTTGCGGCCCACGCAGTAAATACGATGCACCGGAAACAGTGCCGGCGAGTCCACTACCGGGATGCCGACGACGGCGGGAGGCGTGAAGCTGTAAATCATGATGCGGCTCCTGGTTTAGTCGGATTGGGCTACCAGCTCGAAATGCTCCACATTCGGTGGCGCAGCGAAAAACGGCCCAACGAGGGCGCGCCATTCGGTAAATGCAGGCGACTGGCGAAAGCCTACGGTGTGATCTTCCAGCGTTGCCCAAAAAATCTGCAGCACATAGCGCTCGGGCGTTTCCATGCTGCGGTTGACCTTGTAGCCGTGAAACCCTTTGGCCTGCGCGATGATGCTGCCCGCGCCGCGCGCAATAGCGGCTTCAAAGTCGGCGTTTTTTCCTGGGAGGATGCGGATGTCGGCTATTTCAAGAATCATGGGTTACTTCCGGGCAAGTGCTGTGCTTCGCGCCATGCGCCATGGTGCGGCAAGCCGATGTTAGCGGCGCGCGCGCCGGTTTATGCTCAGGCTATGCAAATTTCAGAGTTCACTGCGCCCGCTCAGCCAGATCCAGACTGGCTAGTGCCCGATTGGCCGGCGCCGCCTTCAGTGCGGGCGCTATGCACCACGCGCGCCGGTGGCCAGTCTCAGCCTCCGTATGACAGCATGAATCTTGGGGCCTATGTCGGCGACATGCCGCAGGCGCTGGCCAGCAATGTGCAACGCTTAACGCAGGCGCTCGGTGCACGTCCGGTGATGCTCAAGCAGGTACACGGCACGCGCCTGCTGAGCCTGGACGTACAGACCCCCGACTACCAGGAAGCGGACGGCAGCTACACGGGCCAGCGCGGTCTGGCCTGCACCGTGGGCATTGCCGATTGCCTGCCTATCTTGCTTTGCCATGTGGCTGAAGGACAAGCTACGCAAGTAGGCGCCTTGCATGCAGGCTGGCGTGGGCTGGCCGGTACACAAAGCGTAGGCGTAGTAGAAGCCTTTTTTTCCTCGCAAGCGGCGACCGGACGCCCCCCCGGCCAGTGGATGGCCTGGCTAGGGCCGTGCATCGGCCCGCAGGCTTTTGAAGTGGGAGCCGAGGTGCGGGCGGCTTTTATGGCGTTTTCGCCTTTGGCGGCACAGGCATTTGCGCCCTTGGGTGGCGGCAAATTCTTGGCCGATCTTGCGCAGCTGGCACGTCAGCGCCTGGCGGCTAGCGGTGTGGCGTCGGTGTTTGGTAATGACGGTAGCCCCGGTTGGTGCACCGTGGGCAACCCCTCAAGGTTCTTTTCGTACCGGCGCGACAAGGTCACCGGACGGCAGGTTGCCAGCATTTGCCTGCTCTGAGGCGGGGCGTTCAGGGCCCGCAGTTTGCGCCGCCTGGGCAGCCAAATAGGCCTCTGCTTCCTCGGCCTCGCGCGCCAGACGCTGGCGCCGCCGCGCTGGGGTCCCCATGAAATACAGCACTAAGCCGATGGGCATCAGCCCGTAAAACACAAAGGTAAAAAAAGCCCCCAGCACCGTGCCTTGGCTGCTGGTGGCCTCGGCCACGGCCATCATGAAAGCCACATACAACCAAGCGATCGGAACGATATACATATTTTTTCGTTTAAAATGCTGCACCGCAGCAAAGTTTGTCAGGCTGGCGAAGGCCAGCACTCCGATAATCTGATGCAAACATCACCAACGCAGCACCATTCTGCGGATCAAGAGGACACAACGTGGACAACCCGCAGTTTGATATCTGGTCGAAAACCGCCGCCCAATTCCAGGAGACTGTAAGCCAATCGTGGACCAAAGCCCTGGCCAATTTCCAAAACCTGGACCTTGGTGCGGCTATGTCGGCCATGGCGCACCCCTCAGCCCCACCGGCGATCCAGTTTTCTGCGGACAAACTGCAAGCGGTCCAGCAGCAATATATGCAGGACGCGCAGGCCCTGATGACCCAGATGATGAGCCAAGGCGGCCTGCAAATGCAGGACAAGCGCTTTGCCAATCCGGCCTGGCAACAAAACCCGGTGGCCGCCTTGAGCGCCGCGGTCTACCTGCTCAATAGCCGCACTTTGATGGCGCTGACCGACGCGGTCGATGCCGATGAAAAAACCCGCAACCGCCTGCGCTTTGCCGTCGAGCAAGGCGTGGCTGCAGCAGCACCCAGCAACTTTTTGGCCTTTAACGCCGAAGCTCAACAAAAGGCCTTGGAAACCCAGGGCGAGAGTATTGCCAAAGGCATGCAAAACTTGCTGCACGACATGCGCCAAGGTCATGTTTCCATGACGGATGAGAGCGTGTTCACCGTAGGCAAAAACGTGGCCACCACCGAAGGCGCGGTCGTCTTCGAGAGCGAACTGTTCCAGCTGATTGAGTACAAGCCTTTGACGGCCAAGGTGTTTGAAAAGCCCTTCCTCATGGTGCCGCCCTGCATCAACAAGTACTACATCTTGGACTTGCAGCCCGAGAACTCGGTCGTGCGCTACGCAGTAGCCCAAGGCCACCGCACTTTTGTGGTTAGCTGGCGCAACCCCGACGCATTCCTGTCGCACAAGACGTGGGACGATTACATCGAAGATGCCGTGATCCAAGCGATTGGCGTGACGCAGGACATCGTAGGCAAGCGCGGCACCGACCACTGCATCAACGCACTAGGCTTTTGCGTAGGCGGCACCATGTTGACCACCGCGCTGGCCGTGCTGGCAGCACGTGGCGAGCATCCGGTGGCCAGCACCACGCTGCTGACCACGCTGCTGGACTTTACCGACAGCGGTATTTTGGATGTGTTTATTGACGAGTCCTTCGTCAAATTCCGCGAACAGGAAATGGGCGAGGGCGGGTTGATGAAAGGCCAAGACCTGGCGTCCACCTTTAGCTTTTTGCGCCCCAATGACTTGGTTTGGAATTACGTGGTGGGCAATTACCTCAAGGGCGAAACGCCCCCGCCATTTGACCTTTTGTACTGGAACTCGGACGCGACCAATTTGCCCGGTCCCTACTACGCTTGGTACTTGCGCAACACTTACCTGGAAAACAAATTGGTGCAGCCCGGCGCAGCCACGGTCTGCGGCGAGAAAATTGATTTCGGTTTACTCGATACGCCTTTTTACATCTATGGTTCGCGCGAAGACCATATCGTGCCTATTGACGGTGCTTATGCATCCACGCAAGCATTGCCGGGTAAAAAGCGGTTTGTCATGGGCGCCTCCGGCCATATCGCTGGCGTGATCAACCCACCCGCTAAAAACAAACGCAGCCACTGGATCCGTGCTGACGGCAAACTGCCAGCCAGCCATGCACAGTGGATGCAGACTGCGGTAGAGCACCCAGGCAGCTGGTGGACTGATTGGGCCCAATGGCTCAAGGCCCATGCCGGCAAGCAAGTGGCCACGCCCAAATCCTATGGCCGGGGCAAATATAAAGCCAGCTATGCAGCACCCGGCACTTATGTGCTGGCCAAAGCGTAAATGCTGCTGTAGCCTTTCACGCACTTTTCATTGACTTGGTTTACCCTTAACTTTTCGGAGACAAAAAAAATGCAAGACATCGTCATCGTCGCAGCCACTCGTACCGCCGTCGGTAAATTTGGTGGAAGCCTGTCCAAAGTTGCAGCGCCTGAATTGGGTGCTGCAGTCATTCGCAATCTGCTGGAGCGCACTGGCTTGGCCGCTGACCAGGTGGGTGAAGTCATCATGGGCCAGGTGCTTGCGGCCGGTTCCGGTCAAAACCCTGCGCGCCAGTCGCTGATGAAAAGTGGTCTTGCCAAAGAAACCCCCGCGCTTACCATTAACGCCGTGTGCGGCTCCGGCCTCAAAGCCGTGATGCTGGCTGCCCAAGCAGTGGCTTGGGGCGACAGCGATATTGTTATCGCCGGTGGTCAGGAAAATATGAGTGCTTCGCCCCATGTGCTGATGGGCAGCCGCGACGGCCAGCGCATGGGCAATTGGAATATGGTGGACACCATGATCGTCGATGGCCTGTGGGATGTGTACAACCAGTACCACATGGGCATCACCGCCGAGAACGTAGCCAAGGCCCACGGCATCAGTCGCGATATGCAAGACGCACTGGCACTGGCGTCCCAGCAAAAAGCCGCTGCAGCGCAAGACGCCGGCAAGTTTGTTGACGAGATCGTGCCCTTTAGCATCGCCCAGAAAAAAGGCGACCCGGTCGTTTTTTCGGCTGATGAATTTATCAACCGCAAGTCCAACGCCGAAGCCCTGGCCGGTTTGCGCCCCGCGTTTGACAAAGCCGGTGGCGTGACTGCTGGCAATGCCTCGGGCATCAACGACGGCGCCGCTGCGGTCATGGTGATGACGGCGCAAAAAGCCGCCGCCTTGGGCCTGACGCCGCTGGGCCGCATCGCCAGTTTTGCCACCAGCGGCCTGGACCCGGCCATGATGGGCATGGGCCCGGTCCCCGCCTCACAAAAAGCCCTGGCCCGCGCCGGTTGGAAAGCACAAGACCTGGACTTGCTGGAAATCAACGAAGCCTTTGCCGCGCAGGCCTGCGCAGTCAACCAGCAAATGGGCTGGGACACCTCCAAGGTTAATGTCAACGGTGGCGCGATTGCTATCGGTCACCCTATCGGTGCGTCCGGTTGCCGCATTTTGGTGTCTTTGCTGCATGAGATGGGCCGCCGTGGTGCCAAAAAAGGTATCGCCAGCTTATGTATCGGCGGTGGCATGGGTGTTGCACTCACCATCGAGCGTTAATCTTAAAAGTTAAGTCAGTTTTATCTAAAAAAAGGAGACAGTTATGAGTCAGAAAGTTGCTTACGTTACTGGCGGTATGGGTGGTATCGGTACCGCCATTTGCCAGCGCCTGCACAAGGAAGGTTTTAAAGTCATCGCCGGTTGCGGCCCCACCCGCGACCACGTTAAGTGGATTGGCGAGCAGGCAGCTTTGGGCTACACCTTTTACGCATCGGTGGGCAATGTCGGTGATTGGGATTCCACCGTGGAAGCCTTCACCAAATCCAAATCCGAGCATGGTGTGATCGATGTGTTGGTGAATAACGCCGGTATCACGCGTGACCGCATGTTCCTAAAGATGAGCCGCGAAGACTGGGACATGGTCATCGAGACCAACCTGAACTCTATGTTCAACGTGACCAAGCAAGTGGTCGCCGACATGGTAGAAAAAAGCTGGGGCCGCATCATCAACATCTCGTCGGTCAATGGCGAAAAAGGCCAAGCGGGCCAGACCAATTACTCGGCCGCCAAAGCCGGTATGCACGGCTTCTCTATGGCTTTGGCGCAAGAGTTGGCTACTAAAGGCGTGACGGTGAACACCGTGAGCCCCGGCTACATCGGCACCGATATGGTGAAAGCCATACGCGAAGATGTGCTGGCCAAGATCGTGGCGACCGTGCCGGTCAAACGTCTGGGTGAGCCTAGCGAAATTGCCTCCATCATCGCCTGGCTGGCGTCTGAAGAAGGTGGCTATGCCACTGGCGCAGACTTCTCGGTCAACGGCGGATTGCACATGGGTTGATGCGCTTTGGGCGGTACAAGCCCTCAGTAAAAAGGCCGACGTTATTCGTCGGCCTTTTTTTGTATGGGGTTTACAAGGTGCTTAAGCGTTCAAGCCCTTTTGGACCATATAAGCACACAAGCCATAAAGCATGAAGGCAAAAACGCGCTTGAGCATGACCAGGTTCAGACGGTGCGCCAGCTTGGCGCCCAGTGGAGCAGTCCAGACGCTGCACGATGCCGTAACCAGCAAGCCGGGTAGCCAGACATAGCCCAGCGACCAGGGTGGTAAGGCTTCGTTGTGCCAGCCCGAAACGATGTAGCCGATCGTGTTAAAAAACGCGATGGGAAAGCCTAGCGCTGCGCTGGTGCTCACGGCGTTGAGGATGAGCACGTTATGCGCCACCATGTAGGGCACGCTGACAAAGCCGCCGCCTGCGCCGACCAGGCCAGACAGAAAACCGATGGCGACTCCGGCCAAGGTTTGACCTTTCCAACCTGGCAACTCGCGGTTCGCTTTGGGTTGGCGGTTGAGCAGCATTTGCGTAGCTGAAAAGCCAACAAAGGCGGCAAAAATTAATGAAAGTGCGCTGCCTTTAAGGATGGCAAAAAGGCCAGCGCTGGCCAGTGCGCCGCCTAACGCGATCCCTGGCGCCAGGGCTTTCACAATATCCCAGCGTACCGTGCCGCGCTGATGGTGCGCTCGCACGCTGGACAGGCTGGTAAACACAATCATGGCCATGGAGGTGGCAATGGCCATCTTCACGCTAATGTCGGTGCCCACGCCACGCCGCTCCAGAATGATGCTCACAAAAGGCGCAATTAGCATCCCACCGCCTATGCCTAGCATGCCAGCCAGTAATCCCGCCCCTAAGCCGAGAACGGCCAGTTCCATCACCATGAGGGGTTCAAACATAGGGGGTGGGGAAAGTAGTGGGAAGGAAGAAAAAAGGTGTCTGCGGTGGGCCACCAGGCCCGCATCCTAAACCGCAGTTTAGGTGGGCGAGGTCAGCACCCCATTGGGTCCATCTAACGCGAGATGATCACGCCTGGGGAGCGATATTCCAAGCCCTGGCTCAATGAGCATTGGTTCAGGAAATAAAAAGCCCGGTGGAACCGCAGACGCTGACCATTGTAGGGGTCGGGGCGCCTATGGACCGTGTCCCAAGAGCCGATAGTGCCTAAAGCAAAAGGCCGTCGTTGCCCAGCACTTTGTCCAGCCGTTTGATGAGCGGCTCCAGCACGCGGTCGCTCTGGCGACGGTTGAGTGTGAGCGCCTGGTTGTTTTCCACTGCCAGCTCTGAAGGGAGATCACCATTGACCGAGACTACATCGAATGCCAGGTTCAGGGCCGCCAACACGGCGATCCGATCACGCGCCCGCACTTTGCCAGCGTCGCGGATTTTGCACATGCCAGCATCCACACGCTGCACGGCTTTGAGCAACTGCTCTTCTCCGCCTTCGGGGCAGCCGAGCAGATAGCTCTGGCCCATGATTTGCACTTCCAGTTGTTTCATGGCATTCAAAAACGGCTATCGGTGGGTGCAGCTGCCGCAGGCGCTGCGGTAGGGGCGGCATGCTCAGGAATGCGCTCTAACAAGGCATCGACACGCGAGCGGGCAGCAGACAGGCGAGATTTAAATGAGTCGCGCTCCTGGGTGAGCGTGGCCACTTGCTGGGTCAGCAGGGCGTTGGTGCGCTGCAATTCCTCGTAACGCAGCAGCAAGCGCTCGACGCGCTCGGCAATCTGGTCAATGGGGGATGCCTGCTCCATGGGGGACGATTGTAGTAGCGCCCTGCCCGGTATTGCCACGGGCCTACAATCAATGCGTTGGTGCTCGCGCTGTGGTTCACATGGCGCAGTTCAACGGGAAGCAGGAGGGAAGGCCCCGCAAAGCCAACCTAACCTGCGCTGCCCCCGCAACGGTAAGTGGACAAATCCGCAAGGATTTCGCTCCCATCACAGCCACTG
>Ga0214919_10004057_pt1 | contig 21577 bp, 16 predicted proteins | sample LL1503_MetaG_FD_177994 | JGI IMG/M metagenome (GOLD analysis project Ga0214919, IMG submission 177994) | Freshwater microbial communities from Lake Lanier, Atlanta, Georgia, United States - LL-1503 | ecosystem: Environmental > Aquatic > Freshwater > Lake | place: USA: Georgia | collected... | reverse complement strand
CCTAGGCCAAGGTGGGCTATCACTGCCAGATGAGGCCTACTACCGCGAAGAACAATATGAAGAGATTCGCAAAGCATTTAAAGTTCATGTCGCCAAGATGTTTGCCCTAGCCAAGATTGAAAATGGCGCGGCGCTAGCTGATTCAATCTACGAACTCGAAGCCAAGATCGCATCCCACCACTTTGATCAAGTGAAAGATCGCGATGTAGAACTGACCTATAACAAGATGACCTTTAAAGAGCTCTGCACCCTTGCTCCAAACTTTGATTGGGCGACCTGGCTCGAATATAGCCAGATTCCGAAGTCGGCCTTTGACGAACTTGTTGTCCAGCAACCACCATTCTTTGCGGGCCTATCTAGCATCTTGGAAAACTTTGATCCCGCCCCATGGAAGGCGTGGATGAAGTGGCAGTTAATTTCTGGCGCTGCTGCTTACTTACCAGATGAATTTGTAAATCAGAACTTTGATTTCTACGCCAAGACGTTATCTGGCACCCCAGAACTACGAGTCCGTTGGAAACGTGCGATCTCCTTTGTAGAAGGGGCACTTGGCGAGGCAATTGGCCGCATATATGTGCAACGCCATTTCCCAGAAGCGGCCAAGAACGCGATGCTCGAACTCGTCGATAATTTAATTGAGGCCTACCGCATCAGCATCACTGAACTTTCCTGGATGAGCCCTGAGACCAAAGCCAAGGCGCTAGATAAATTGGGTAAGTTCACCCCAAAGATTGGCTACCCCGACAAGTGGCGCGATTATTCGGCGCTAACAATTACCCGCGATGGCCTCTTTGAAAATATCGGTCGCATCACCAAGTTCACTCGCGATATTGAATTAGCGAAGATCGGTAAGCCAGTTGATAAGACCGAGTGGTTAATGACCCCGCAAACAGTCAATGCGTACTACCACCCGATCCAGAACGAGATCGTCTTCCCGGCCGCCATCTTGCAGCCCCCATTCTTTGATCTCGCGGCTGATATCGCAGCAAATTACGGTGGTATTGGGGCGGTTATCGGCCACGAAATTGGCCACGGTTTTGATGACCAAGGTTCGAAATTCGATGGTGATGGAAACATGATCGATTGGTGGACCGAATCCGATCGCACCGAATTTGAAAAGCGCGCCAGTATGTTGATCAAACAATTTGATGCGCTTTCACCAGAGGAAACCCCAGATATCCACGTAAATGGCGCGCTAACGGTCGGAGAAAACATTGGAGACCTTGGTGGCTTAGCGATTGGCTTTAAGGCTTATAAATTGGCTTTAAAGGGCGCTCCAGCGCCTGTAATCGATGGTTTAACCGGAGAACAACGTTTCTTCTTATCGTGGGCGCAAGCTTGGCGCGGAAAAGTTCGTGCCGAAGAGTTGCGACGTCGTATCGCTACCGATCCGCATTCACCGTATGAGTTCCGTTGCAACGCAATCGTTGCCAATATCAGCGACTTTTATGAGGCCTTTGAAGTCACCGAAGGCGACAAGTTGTGGCTGGCTGAAGAGGACCGCGTCGAAATCTGGTAACCGCCTCACAAAAGGTCTAACTTATCGGTATGAAGATTCGAGCCGCCGTTCTTGTTGCTCCGGGACGTTATGAGGTTCAAACTTTCGATCGTCCTAAATTAGAGGATGGGGCGCTATTGATGCGCGTTGAGCTTTCTGGCATATGTGGCACCGATAAGCACACCTACCAAGGCGAGACTAAACAATATGCCGGTACTGAATCCGAGACCGATACGCCTTTCCCGATAATTCAGGGACATGAAAATGTTGGAATTATTGAGGAGCTAAGCCCGGCAATTGAAGAGTCAGGAGATTTCTATCAAGTTCCTGTCAAAGTGGGCGATCGCATTGTCATGTGTCCTGACATGATCTGCGGTAAATGCTTCTACTGCACCCATATTCAGGGATATAGCTGGTGTTCAAAATCCCAGTGCTATGGAAATAGTTTTACAAGTGCCCAATGGCCACACCTGCTCGGCGGCTGGGCGGAATACATGTATTTCAAACCCGGAACTTTTTTCTACAAAGTTCCTGAAAATATTCCACCAAAAGTAGCAGTACTTGCTGAGTTAATGGCTTGTGCTGCATCGTTAGATAAATTAAAGGATTTTAGTTCTTACTCGATTGAAGGATTTACTAGCGGCGATACCGTTGTGGTATTCGGTGTTGGACCGCTGGGGCTATTGCATGTAGCTAAATTAGGAATCATGGGCGCCGGAAAAGTGATCTGTATTGATAAATCGGAATACCGCTTAGATCTTGCCAAGAAATTTGGAGCCGATTTAACGATCAATGTAGATAAGACAAGTCAGAGCGAGCGACTTAAGTTGATTCACTCACTAACTGGAGGTATCGGAGCCGATGTGGTTTTACATATGACCAATCGTCCAGAACCGGTTATTGAAGGAATCGAGATGCTGCGCCGCGGTGGCACGCTACTTGAGATGGGTAACTTTGCAGATACTGGAGAAGTATCGATAAGCATGCACCGCCATGTGCTGAGTAAAAATGTCAGATTGATCGGGCTTTCTAACCACCCAATAAATGCTTATGGGCCATCTTTAAAACTCTTTGATAAATATGCCCAGCAATATCCCTTTGCTGATTTAGTTACCCACGAATTTGGATTAGATAGCGCAGATGAAGCGATGCGGATGTCTATGTCGCCACAATCGGGGAAAGTTGTTATTAATCCCTGGATTTAAAAACTAGTTTTCAGGGAAGTGGCAGGCCACTTGGGATGAACCGAGTTGTATCAACTCAGGTACTTCAGTACGGCACTTATCTTGCGCTTTCCAGCAACGGGTATTAAAGACGCAACCGGAAGGTGGATGGATTGGGCTTGGCAGATCACCGGTCAAGATGATGCGTTCGCGAGTGCGTTCAGATCGGGGATCTGGCAGAGGTACCGCAGATAAAAGCGCTGACGTGTATGGGTGGCGGGGCTTGGCATAGAGATCAGCAGTTGCAGCGATCTCCATCATCTTGCCTAAGTACATAACGGCTACGCGATCTGAAATATGTTGCACCACTGATAAATCGTGGGCGATAAAGACCATTGAAATCTTCTCTTCTTCTTGCAGATCTTCAAGCAAGTTAATTACTTGGGCTTGGATCGAAACATCGAGCGCTGAAACTGGTTCGTCGGCAACAATAAAGCGTGGCTTTAACGCGATTGCGCGGGCAATTCCAATGCGCTGGCGCTGTCCACCAGAAAACTCGTGTGGGTAACGGTTGTAGTGCTCTGGGTTTAAACCAACACGGGCCATAAGGTTTTGAACAGCGGCCTTGGTGCCTTCGGGTGGTGTGATCCCCTGGATTTCAAATGGCGCAGAAATAATCTTGCCGATGGTCTGACGTGGATTTAGCGCAGAGTATGGATCCTGGAAGATGATCTGCATCTGGGCGCGGATGGTGCGCATCTTGCTCGCCTTAAAATCAGTGATGTCTTGATCTTCAAAGATCAACTTGCCTGATGTTGGTTCAGTTAACTTCAAAATTGTGCGACCAGCCGTGGTCTTACCGCAACCTGATTCGCCTACCAGGCCAAGAGTTTCACCAGCTTTTAGCTCGAAGGAAATTCCATCAACGGCCTTAACGACCTCCTTTTCACCGCGCTTGCCTTTACCGGTTGGGAAGTGCTTAACCAAGTTATCTACCTTAAGAATTACATCACTCATGACTGTAACTCCTTAATCTCTTTTCCGAATAAATCTTTGCGAAGGCTCTCTGGAATATGGCAGCGAGAGCGATGAGTATCAGAGGTTCCAATTAGCTCTGGCTTGGTTACATTGCAACCAGATTCGGATGAGTGTTGTTTATATTCACAGCGAGGTTCAAATGGGCAACCAACCGGTAAGTTGATAAGTGACGGTGGCTGTCCTGGGATCGCCGTGAGACGTTGGTTATTTGCGGAAACGCGAGGAACTGACTTGAGAAGTCCAAGTGTGTACGGAGCCAAAGGTGCATAGAAAATGTCATCGACTGAACCTTCTTCGACAATACGACCGGCATACATAACATTTACGCGATCGGCGACCTGGGCAACTACGCCAAGATCGTGGGTAATCAGCAAGATACCCATGTTGAATTCTTTCTTAAGTTTAGAAAGTAGCGCCAAGATCTGGGCCTGTACGGTTACATCGAGCGCAGTAGTTGGTTCGTCGGCGATCAAAATTTGTGGCGAATTCATCAGCGCCATTGCAATCATTACGCGCTGGCGCATGCCACCAGAAAATTGATGCGGAAACTCTTGGGCGCGCTTTGCCGGCTCAGGGATTCCAACCAGATCAAGCATCTCAACGGCGCGGGCCATCGCCTCTTTCTTCTTACTTGGGTTATGCACCAAGTAAGCCTCGGCAAGCTGATGGCCAATCCTGTAGTAAGGATGAAGTGAGGACATGGGATCTTGGAAGATCATGGAAACTGCCCGCCCGCGAATATCGCGGATTTGCTCATCGTTTAGCGAAACTACATCTTTAAAAGTTCCGTGATCGCTAAGTGAAATAGATCCTGAAATCTCTGCGGATCCCTTTTTGTGTAGACCCATTATCGAAAGGCTAGTAACAGTTTTTCCAGAACCGGATTCGCCCACAATGGCAACGGTTTCTCCGGCGTTTAGCGTTAGTGATACGCCGTCTACGGCGCGCACCAAACCATCATCGGTTTTGAATGCGACGTGTAAATCTTCGATGCGAAGTAGCTGGGTCATACCACGCGCACCCGTGGATCAAGTACGGCATACAACATATCGACGATTAAATTCATGACGATGACAACCACCGCAGCCAAGATGGTAGTAGCAAGAACAACTGATAAATCGAATTCATAGACAGAGCGCAGGGTTAGGCGACCTAGGCCAGGTAAGTTGAAGATGGTTTCAGTGATGATTGCCCCGCCAATAAGGCCCGCAAAGTCCAGACCTGCCATCGTGATTAGTGGGGCCAGAACTGCGCGAAGCGTGTGCTTAAAGAAGACCACGCGTTCACCAACGCCCTTAGCGCGAGCAGTGCGGATGTAATCCTCACCTAGCGTTTCAAGCAAAGCTGCGCGAGTAAATCGGGTATAGATCGCCGCGTATGCGATAGCCAAGGTGATCCAAGGCAGAATGAAGTATTGGAAGAATTTATAAGGGTTATCAACGAGTGAGGTATATCCCGTCAGCGAGAGCGGAACTAACTTCCACTTGATTGTTACCCAAATCAAAAGCGCTAGACCAGTCACGAAGGTCGGAAGTGAAGTTGCCAGAAGTACGAATACCGAGGAACTGGTATCGGGCCAGCGATTCCTAAATTTCGCAGCGATTATGCCAAGGCCGATTCCTAACAGTAGCCAAAGGATTAAGGCACCAACTGCCAGGCTGATTGTGATTGGTAGCGCTTCGCGAATCATGTCGGTAACGCAAGCATTTTCGTTAAACGAATATCCAAATGATGGGGCTGGGCAGGTAAATGCGGCGCTTCCCGAACCGTAGGTGCGCCCTGCAAAAATTCCAGCGAGAAAGAGCCAGTACTGCTCGTACACCGGCTTATCGAAGCCAAGGCGAATTCGGTTGGCGGCAATAATTTGCTTGGTGCATCGCTGACCGCAAGTAAGAGCAGCCGGATCAAAGGGAAGGAAAGAGAAGATGGCAAAGACAACTGCGGAGACGATCAAGATGGTAAAGATTGCAAAAAGGGCGCGTCGGCCGATGAAATTAAGCATCTTTGCAACTCCCGAACCTGATATTTTTAATTTTAAAATTAATTTTTTCTTCAAACCTATCAGTGAGAAGGTACTTCCGGCGCCAATTCTTAGCGCCGGAAGTACCTGTCTCTACTGCTGTTGCGCTATTTAAAGCGCTTGCAGGAACAGACTTGGATTAGTCGTTAATCCAGATCTTTCCGTATGCAGGGTTACCTTGTGGGACCCAGAAGAAGACGTTTTCGAGATGTGAGCCCCAAACTTCCTGAGCCTTACCAAACACTGTTGGTAATACCCACATCTGCTTCATGGCATAAGCATCTAGCTCTTTCCACAACGCAGCTTGCTTCTTACGGTCTGTGGTCTTCATCGCAAGATTTACCTTGTCTTCGAAGGCCTTGTATGCAGGATCATCACCATTTTGTGAAAGGTTAAATCCACCAAATGTTGCAAAGAGTTCTGGGATAACTGTTGAAGCATTTGCCCAGTCAGCTCCCCAGCCTGCTCCTGACATGTCCTTCTGCTTTGCAGGGTTCATAACAGTTGAGTAGTAACCAGATTTGATGATGTTGAAGTTGACCTTGATTCCTGCACGAGCATAAGCAGCTTCGTTGATTGGAATTGTGTCGTTAAGTGTTACTGACTGACGGGTATCGATTGTAATTCCGTCGGTAGTTGCCTTCTTGTAATCAGCAGGACACTTGGTCTTTGCGATTTCCATGAGGGCCTTAGCCTTCTCAACATTTCCTTCTGGCTTGAAGTCAGGGCTTCCTGGACCTACGACCTTGGTAGGTGCGTAGTCAGTTGCTACGAGTGGGCTGATTACACCGGTTGCATATGAACCGGCATAAGTTGGGCCGCCTGCGTAGTCAAGAAGCGCCTTGGCATCGCGTGAGTAATACATTGCTTGACGGATTTCCAAGCAAGGCATTGCCTTTACGTTAAATGCGATGTAGTTAGCGTAAGGATCTGAGTTGTTCATGCGACGGTTCTTAAACTTAGGATCGTTAAAGAACTTATCCTTATTTGTTGGAAGTGGGCCACCGAAGTTGATCGCATTTGGAATGGTGTCTTCCAACATGATCTGGTCGATAACTTCTTCATCTAGACCAAACTGAATGATTACTTCATCTGGATAAGGAGTACGAATTGGATCCGTTGCCTTTGACCACTGTGGGTTACGGACCATACGGAGCTGAGTCTTGCTGTTCTCAACAATCTTGTATGGACCGGTTGACTGTGGATTTAAGTCGTACTTGTCGCCGGTGTCCTTCTTCTTCTGGATTGGTGAGATAACACCATAAGTAGCCAAGTAGTTGAAGTCAGCAATTGACTTGTTTAGTTGGAAAGTAATTGTGCGGTTGTCCTTAGAGCAAGAGACTGCCTTGTTGAAAGCAGCTTGTGCTTCTGGAGTGCTCTTGTATGGACCAACGTAAATTGAGTTTCCATCTGCATCTTTTGGAATATCCAGCCATGCAAGCATATAAGTAGGTCCGTTGTTGATTACATCTTGTGCGAAGACGCGAGATGCACCGTATTGGACGTGCTCACATGTAATTGGTGTTCCATCTTCAAACTTTGTACCTGGACGAAGTGTGAACTTCCAGGTCTTAGCGTTGTTGCTAGGAATACCTGTGTTAGTTGCTAGATCTGGAACAAGGTTTGCTCCGGCAGCACCTGGAACTGGGTTGTATGCAACCAAAGTACGTGTATGAAACGCGTTCATAAACGCAAGGTCGCGTCCTGTGTAGATACGGCTTGGATCTAAGTGATCGAGACGTGGTTCATGCTCGAGCAGTGTAAGAATTCCACCGGTCTTTGGCGTAGCAGCAGCAGATGCAGCGTTTGTTCCTGAAACCAATGCGGTTCCGAAGAGTAATGCGCTTGCAGATGCAACGACTACGGCACGACGAAGAACGAAGCGAGGGCTCATTCCGTAATCCTTTCAATTGGGATGTGGCGACAGGTAAACCTGGGCCACGGGTGGGATGAGTTAAACAGAAAATGTCCGAAAAGTGAATACTGAAGAGTAATGAGCCAGCCCAATTAGGAGTGAATTAAGCGCCCCGATTCAAATCGTTACGTGGCCGTTATTTACTTGTCGGCGCGAGGATTGGGTCCGACAAGTTTTACTTGTCGGCGCGAGGATCTAGCGCATCGCGTAGCGCATCGCCTACCAAGTTAAAGGCTAAAACCACGATGACAAGTGAGGCCGAGGTAATCAAGAAGAAGCTCGGCATAACTGTTACGAAGCGGGTTGCGTTGGAGAGCAAAATTCCCCAAGTCGAAGCAGGTGGCTGAACTCCAAGCCCCAAGAATGAGAACACTGCTTCTGATGCCAGGTAGCCAGGAAGTGAAAGTGAAACGACCACAATTACCGGCGCCCAAAGATTGGGAACAAGTTCTTTCAAAATAATGCGGCTACGTGATGCGCCCATCGCTTGAGCAGCAGTTACGAATTCGCGTTCGCGTAGTGAAAGCACCTGCGAACGAATCAAACGTGAGAATCCTGGCCAACCAAAGAAAGATAAGAAGATAATTAAGAAGATGATACGAGCGCCATTACCTTCGGCAATTCCAATCTGCTCAATTCGCCCAACCATGGGCTCGCTAAGAGCCACAATCATAAAGAAAGCCGGAAAAGCTAAAAGGAAATCTGTGAGACGGCCAAGGTAACCATCCACGCGTCCGCGGAAATATCCGCCAGCGATTCCCACAAAAAACCCGATGGTCAGCGATGTGAAAGTTGTAAGAATTGCGACCATAAATGAGATACGTGATCCATAGAGAAGTTGTGCCAGTAAATCACGGCCCGTTCCGGGAACTAGGCCAAGTGGGTGTTGCAAGCTAAAGCCAGCATCTGCTCCGCGAGGGATTCCGCTGGAGTCAAGATTCTTCAGATTCAAATCGAAAGGGTTAATTCCGAGAATGCGACATACGATTGGCGCAAAGAGCGACATGCTTAGTAACAAAATACTTACTCCTGCTGCTGCCATTCCTACTTTATTACGCTTAAAACGGCTCCAAGCAATCTGACGTGGGCTGCGGCCCGCAATAGCGTCACCAAGGGTTTCTGGTGCATCAACTTCTGAGTTGAGAGACATGCTGTCTACTCTATACTTATGAGTAGGAAATAGTCACCTGTGTAGTGAAATTACCTCTGGAGGCACCATGTTCAACCGTAACTTTTCCAAGTTAACCGTTATCGGCAGCACGCTAGCCCTGGCGCTTTCACTCAGCGCCTGCGGTGGCTCCGATCAAGCAGCTCAAGTTGATGATCAAACGCTTGTAACAAACGTTGAAGAAACCGCCCAAGCATCAGGTGGATTCGACTCTCCTGTCGTAACTCCAGACAAGGTCAGCTACACACTTTCATCCCCTGCTCACTTCACACCTGGCAAGTTTGCATCAGGCATGCTTCCCGATCAGATCAATGAGCGCTTTGACCTAACTATTCAAAACGGATCAGCTGCTGATCTCGACCTAGCAACTTTAATCGTTAAGGGTTCAACAACCGCCGGCCCATGTGTAGATATTTTCGATGGCGACAATCAGATGGAAGGCGCTCCAACAACACCTCTCGCAGCTGGCGCAACCGCCAAATTCTCTTGGGGACTTTCTTGCCCAGGAAAGAGCGGTGAGGATCTCAGCGTTGTTCTCTCAAATGGAACAACTAACTTAATCGAAGTAACCGGAAAACTCGCTTAACTCTTCTCTCTAATTTCTTTCTCGCGCTTTAAAAGTGCGAAGAACGGAATCGGTAGCAGTACTCCTACTGCCATCAGCGCTACCCAGAGCTGTTCTAAATGGGCGCCGATCATCAGGCCAGCTATAGCAGGACCTGCGATACCCGAAATTCCCCACTGCAAACTAATCAGTGCGCTCGCTCTACCACGAATATGTTCAGGGGTTAACTCTTGCATGAGTGCGGGACTAGTTGGCGCATGAACCATTTCGCCAAAGGCAAAGATTAATTGACTGAGACAAAGTGCAACACCTGCCATAAACATTGAAAGATATGGTGAAACGCCAACTGCCAACCAAGAAAGTGCCCAGATAATCGCAACTGAAATTAGCGCGGTGTATTTGGAATACTTTTCGATGATATTTAAAACTAGCGGCTGAAAAATAACGATCGCAAAGGTGTTTACGCCGAAGATGATGCCCAACCAGTTGGGAGCCAAATCCAGGTACTGCGTCGCATAGATCGGCAGACCTGATTGCAGCGGGCCATAACCAAAAGTTAAGAGAATTACGCCAGCGATTGTCAGGATCGAAAGTTCGCGGATCTCAAATATTTCACGATAACTTCCTTTTACGGGTTCATCCATCTTGGAAACATATCTACCGGCATGTGGCGTATCTAATCCCCAAACGAAGAAGAGGAAAACTAAGTACGTTGCACCATCTAGCCAATACATAACTTGATAAGAAAAGATGGAATTTTCCCGAATAATAATGGAAGAGAGAAAACCGCCAACTCCTAGACCTAAATTCATTAACATGAAGTTAAAGCCAAAGATTTTGGGGCGATCAACTTCGGGCGTAAGGCGTGTCAAAATTACAGATTGAGCTGGCCATACGCATTGACCACCGAAGGCAAATAAAGTCATCACCAGAAAAGCATGTGTATGTGTTGTAACGATTGAGAAACTTAACGCCGATAAACCTGAGATCAAAAGCCCAACCACCATCACAATCTTGGGACCAATTCGATCGATCAAAGCGCCAAGTGGTGCCGTGCAAATAATGCCGAAGAAGGCGCCCCAAGCCATTAGTAAGCCACCAAATGATGTCGTGAAGCCTCGCATATCGTGGAGGTAGACCATTAAAAGTGAAAGAGTCATGCCGCGACCGATTGCGCTAAGGGCAATACCCGCAACTATGCGCCTTGAATGCGGATTCAACAGAGCGGTGAACTCTTTAAAGGGCAGTTTTGACGCGAGCATTAGCGCAGTCTATATCTGAGACAATAAACCTTGTGTCCACACCGACTACAAATAATTTCTCATTTGAAATTAAAAAGAGCGCTGAGAATTCTCTGGCGCGAGTTGGCACAATTTCCACTCCACACGGGAATATTCAAACTCCCGCATTTATACCAGTTGGCACAAAAGCAACTGTCAAAGCGGTTTTGCCTGAGGCGATGGAAGATCTCGGTGCACAGGCTCTTTTAGCCAACGCCTATCACCTATATATACAACCTGGTCCAGATATCTTGGATGAAGCTGGTGGACTTGCTCAATTTATGAATTGGCCAGGACCGACATTTACAGACAGCGGCGGCTTTCAAGTACTTTCTCTTGGCGTGGGATTTAAGAAAGTTTTAGCGATGGATGCCAAGACTTTCCGGTCGGATCAAGTAATTGCCGGAAATAAAGAGCGTCTGGCACATGTAGATGATGATGGCGTTACCTTCAAATCACATCTTGATGGATCAATGCATCGTTTCACCTCAGAAATTTCCATGCAGATTCAACATAAAATTGGCGCTGACATCATCTTTGCCTTCGATGAGTGCACAACTCTGCACAACACACGTCCCTATCAAGAACTGGCGCTGGAGCGCACTTACGATTGGGCGATCCGCTGCCTCGATGAGCATAAGCGGCTAACTGAAGTACGTCGCGATAAGCCCTATCAAGCGCTCTTTGGCGTCATCCAAGGTGCGCAATATGAAGATCTGCGCAAGAAAGCAGCGCACGATCTCGGCACCATGTCATCTTCGGGAATCGAATTCGATGGTTTCGGTATCGGTGGCGCTCTAGATAAATCTGCGCTTGGAACCATTGTGGGTTGGGTAAATAGCACTCTGCCAGAGAATAAACCCAAACACTTGCTAGGCATTGGTGCTCCGGAAGATTTATTCGTTGGTGTAGAAAATGGCGTAGATACCTTCGACTGTGTGCTGGCATCTCGGATCGCGCGCAGTAGCGCCGTTTACACAATGCAAGGTCGCTTTAACCTTTCAAATGCGCCATATGTTCGTGACTTTAATCCGATTGATGATGAATGCGATTGCTACACCTGCACCAATTTCACGCGCGCTTATCTCTGCCATTTATTCCGCGGTAAAGAGATGGTTGCAGCAACTCTGGCAACGATTCATAACGAACGCTTTGTGGTGCGCTTAGTTGATCAGATGCGACAGGCGCTAATTGATGAAAACTTTAGAGATATGAAGGAAGATTTTCTGGGGCGTTATCTTCACAGATCAGGACAATCTCGCGATTAGCTTTCTTTGAGATCCTTTAAGGCAATCGCTTCCGCACCAACCGGGCTCCAACCACCTGGTACTAAATCGTGCGCCTCTGATGGACCCCATGTACCTGGCTCATAAGAAATTACTGGATGAGGATTCTTGAGTAAGTCTTCCAAAATTTGCCATGAAGCAAGCACTGAGTCGATGCGAGTAAAGCGGAAGTGATCGCCCAGCATCGCAGCGCGCAGTAAACGCTCATACGGGCCCTGTCGATCGCCGAATTCCGCAACAAATTCCACAGAGAGATCTACCGTGTCTGTAATTAGTTTGGTGCCAGGCTTTTTTGCTTGTAAAGAAATATCTACGCCATCATGTGCTCCAAGTCGGAAACGTACTTGATTTGCTGCAGCTTTTCCAAAAAGTGCGCGTGGCGGTTGTTTAAATTCAACGATCACTTCGAGCACAGTTTCCGGCATCTTCTTACCTGTGCGCAGATAAATCGGAACGCCCGCCCAGCGCCAGTTATCAATAAATATTTTCATGGCAACAAAGGTTTCAGTATCTGAATCTTCGGCAACGCCTTCTTCATCCAAATATCCTTCAAACTGTCCACGTACTACATCGGTTTTATTGATATCCCGGATCGCAGATAAGACCTTTATCTTTTCGTTCTGCATAGAATCTGATCCCATATCAATAGGTGGTTCCATGGTCAGCATCGTTAACACTTGCAGAATATGGTTCTGTAAAACATCGCGGGTTGCACCAACAGCATCGTAAAACTTGCCGCGCCCATCGATCCCAAAGTTCTCGGCCATTGTGATCTGGATATTGGATACGTAGTTTCGGTTCCAAACTGGTTCAAAGAGAGTATTAGCAAAGCGGAATACTAAGAGATCCTCAACAGCTTCCTTACCAAGATAGTGGTCGATGCGGAAGATCTGTTCTTCAGGGAGTAATTTCTTAATGGATGCATCAAGCGCCTTAGCGCTCTCTAAATCTCTTCCAAATGGTTTCTCAACAACTACGCGCGCGTGCTTGGTTAGACCTACCGCAGCAAGAGATTCGGTTATTTGCGCAAAGTATTCAGGTGCGATCGCCAAGTAAATAACCGGCAGCTTGTAATCTTTAAGTGCCTTGGCAAGGGCGGTAAAAGTCTCAGGATTCTCGTAGTCGCCCACAATCAGACGCATTTCATCCAATAACCTTGCGAGCACTACCTCGTTGACTTCGTGTTTTCTCGCCCGTACAGCCGCTTCTACATTCTCCTTAAAAACTTTTTGACTCCATTTGGATGAAGCAACACCAACGACTTGAAGATCAAGTTCACCGAGATCTTGGAGGTCATACAACGCGGGTAGCAACTTTTTTTTGGCTAAATCCCCCGTGGCGCCAAAGAGCACCAAAACATCTGCGCGCATTTCTATATTCGCAAACTACTTCTTCGGTTTTTCATTATGGCCACCGAATTTGTAGCGCATGGCGCTTAAAACTCGATTAGCGAATTCATCGTTATTCCGAGATGCAAAACGTGAGTAAAGAGAAGCGCTTAATACATGTGCTGGAATTCCGGCTTCGATTGCAGCTTGAACTGTCCAGCGACCTTCGCCGCTATCACTAACTTGCGTTGAATATTCTTGGAGATCTGCTGATTCCTTTAACGCTTGTGCCGTTAGATCTAATAGCCAAGATGCAACTACGCTGCCACGGCGCCAGACTTCGGTGATTTGTGGGATATCTAAATCGTATGCCGGGATCATCTCATCTGCGGCATCAAAAATTGCTAAACCTTCAGCGAAGGCCGCCATCATTCCGTACTCAATTCCGTTGTGAATCATCTTTACAAAGTGGCCAGCTCCAATAGGGCCGCAATGCAAGTATCCGTATTCGGCTTGATCAGGTGTTCCAGTCTTTCCTGGAGTACGTTCTGCAGCTTCGATTCCGGGTGCCAGCGCTTTAAAGATTGGGTCTAAGGCAGCGACAACAGCTTTATCGCCACCGATCATCAAACTGTAACCACGCTCTAATCCGTAGACGCCACCGGAAGTTCCGACATCTACAAAGTTAATTCCTTTTGCTTTCAAGAGTTCGGCGTTCTTTAAATCGTTTTTGTAATAACTATTTCCGCCATCAATGATCGTGTCACCAGCGGATAGATGTTTCGCAACTTCAGCGATCGTTGAATCGGTAACTGGCGCTGGAACCATTACCCAAACAGTGCGTGGAGTTGGCAGCTTTGCCGCTAAATCTGCGATTGAGGAACTTGTGATCGCACCTTCTGCACCTAGGGCAGCAACTGCTTCTGGAGAGAGATCAAAGACAGTCGATTTAATTCCGTGCTTGGCTAAACGACGCACAATATTGGCGCCCATGCGGCCCAGGCCGACCATTGCAAAATTTGTCGTATTTGGCGCTGAACTCATAGGGACAGTCTACTCGGCGAAAAAGGCCTCAGTGTCAACGATTAAGCGAGTTTGGTGAGAACCACGTACATAACTAGCTGGTATCGAAAGGTCTGCCTCAATTATTTTGGTTACGGCATCAGCTTTGCCTTCACCAGCTGCAACAATCCAAACCTTTTCTGCGCTATTGATCATCGCCATTGTGAACGATATGCGAACAGAAGGTGGCTTCGGTGAATCTTCAATTAAGAAAACACGATTTAAATTATCTAAATCTGATCGCCCCGGAAAAATCGATGCTACGTGGCCATCTGGGCCAAGTCCTAAAACCGAGAGATCTAGATTTACGTTCTTAAGTTGAGAATCGTAATCGGCCAGCGCTTCTTGGGCACTACCTTTATCGCTGGAAATAATCTGGTGAACGATGACATTTTTATTGGATAACTTATTATGGAAAGGAAGCGCATTTCGTTCTTGGCTATCGCTTGCTACAAAGCGCTCATCACTCCACCAGATATGCAGACCTGCAAAGTCATCGGCGTTTTGATTTAGAACTTCAACCAGACTTTTCGATATTGCTAGACCAAGCGTTCCGCCAGTTAGCGCGAGATCAAAGCGCGCTTTTTCAGTGAGACCTTCCTCGATACTTTGCAGCAGTTGCGCAATTACCTCAGTCGTTAATTCAGCAGCATCGGCATAGAGCGTTAGATCGAGCTGATCGTCGATTTCGCCAAATTCGCCTTGGAAGTCAAAGCCATCTTCACTCATTGTTTGCTCCCCCAGCGCTCTTGAAATATATCGCGATCCATCTCGTAAATATCTTCAGGGCCATCTATCTCATCCATCTGTTGACCCATGAAGTTAAAGCCAAAATATTTAATTACCGCAATTGAAGGGGCATTTTCTGGGCTGACCGTGTAACGCAACGTCTTTACCTCTGGATGAGTTAGCGCCCAGCGCCACATGCCCAACAAAGATTCTTTGGCAAAACCCTGATTTTGATATTCAGGCTCGATACCAAGCCCAATCTCAATCATCCCATTTCCATCTGGAGCGCTATGAAAGCTAGTGCTGCCGATAACTTCTCGGTTCTCTTTCAAGACAATCCAACGTACAAACCATTTGTTAACGGCTGCATCGGCTTTAACTTGTGGAACTCGCCAGGCGAGCGGTCCTTGAAAATCAATCAATACGCGTAGTGGGTTGGTGAAATCTGCGCCAAGAAGACATTGTTTGTCATCGCGTTCTTCGAATAAGTTAATTAGATCTGGGGCTGAAATATGGTGAAGTTCCAGCCGCTGAGTTTCGATTACCGGTTGTTGGCTCATTACTTAACGTGCGCCGACTTTCGGTAAGTGCCAGTCAAAGCGAATGGAAAGTTCGCGTACCAGAATTACAACTAGCCCAGCAGTCGGTGCTAAGAAACCTGAATTAGCGCCTAAGTAATCTCCTGTTACGTAAACAAGAGATCCAGCAAGGCAAGAAGTACCGATCGTTTCGCGATGTAACAAAACTGGTTCCACCTGACATAGCACATCTCGGAAAAGCCCACCTGTGACAGCGCCGATTAGCCCAAGGATTACCGAACCTACAAATGGCGCACCATGTGTTAACGCGAATTGCGCGCCAGATACAGAACAGACTGCTAAGCCAATCGTGTCTAGCGAAAGTACAAAGCGACCAACAGGCGTTGTGCGCTTCATCGCTAAGGTAATTAATACTGCGATGACGACGCCGGCAAAGAGCCAGGTATGCAAAACCCAAGGTGGGCGTTGCCCAAGAAGAAGATTGCGGAAAGTTCCGCCCGAAAGAGATGCGATCGCAGCAATAAATGCGATGCCGCCGTAATCCAAACCTTTATCTGCAGCGATACGCGCACCAACAAGGGCAAAGGCAAAGGTGCCTGCTAAATCGAGCAAGTTTACTAAAAGGTCTAGATCCACTCGATAAGTATAGTTTAGAAAATCTTCAGAGAATATAAAGGTTTTTGGCCTTCAGAACTGCATCATCACGGCCTTGAGCATCTAATTTCTTATAAATATTTTTCAAGTGTGTTTTCATGGTGTTTTGTGAAACGTGCAGCGTTGCTCCGATAGAGCTAATTGCATTTCCAGTCGCAAGGTGATGCAAGATTTCGAGCTCACGCTTAGTAAGAGAAGCCCGCAAACCGATTGCATTAGCAGAGCGTTGCTTTAATCGGGAAGTAATTGCCGAGGTAAGTTCTTCCAAATATACGGTTGGCTGCTCCCCCGCGATCTTGATGATTACATTAAGAACATCAGCTCCTTGCCGTAAAAAGGTTTCTTTAGCGCCAACGCGTGCTCCAACATCAAGTGCCTTACGCATCGCTAAAACAGCGAGGGCTTCGCTTTCAATCTTCTCCTCAGTCTCTGCCAGGTATTTATAAATTTGATCCTTGGCGTTTATTTCAGGCAGATCGACATACGAGAAGCGCTCAATTTTTTTGCCAGTCATGCTTTGATGGATTGGTCTGATCCGTTTAACAAGTAAGAATTCCGGGACTCTGCCCAAAAGCACTCCAACGCGATCCCAATCTTTCATCGTGTAGCGAATAAAAAGCTCTGTTAAATCTGCGAAGGTGCCCAAACCATTCAGAAAATTAAGCCCTGCGATGCGGTCGCGTTCGGTACGAACAATCTCCAGTGCCGCAGCGCTCTCGCCATTGAGGGCGAGATCTCTAGCCAAGAAGCTTTCAGCTAAATACTGCCAGCTGTACTGGCGCCAAGTGGCGGCTAGGTTTCTGATTTTCTCAAACTCTGTCAGCGCAGTTTCAGTTTGGGCAAACTCCAAAAAGCATCGTGCGCGCACATACATGGCATCAAGCGGACCGAATATTCCAGAATAGCCATTGCGATCAGCTTGTGAAATAACATTATTGGCAACTACCAGCGCATCTTTAAATTCACCTTGGCTGATTAAAACCGCTGCCTCTATACCTTGCAGCAAATACAAAACCAGTGGAGATTTATCCGACTCAGCAATTTCTCTAGCCTCGATCATCAGCGCCTCAAGTGCCGGGGCGTTGTCATAAATCAGTTCTTTCGCAGCCATTGTGCGCAAGATGGATATTTTATCGGCGACACCTAAATCCAGTTGACGGCCGGATTCTTGCCGCACCGCTTGGTAACTCTTCTCTAAATCTTCAGTACGTCCAGTGGCGAAATCGATATAAATCTTTACTGCAGAAATGAATTTATAAATAAATTGTTCTAACTCGCTACCTTTGGCTGCAAATATCATCTCTTCAATCAGACTTAGCGCGTTCTCGTACTGAAAATCAGCGGTTAATCCGATTAACTCAACGGTCTGTCTTTTCAGCTTACCGATCACGCTGTTATCGCCGACAATATGTGCCATCGTAAGCAACTCTTTTGCCCGGCCAGTTGCAATCAGTTGGCGCATGCTATTTCGGAAAAGTGAACGGTACTTTTCTGAATCACCAGATTCTTTAACATGGCTAAGAGCGGAAATGTAATCGCCCTTTTTCTGAAAGTATTGTCCAATTCGACTATGCAACGCTTGAAGTTCTTTTTGATCGAATTTTGTTAGAGTTAAAATTGAATTCTTAATAAGTGGATTAACGGAAAAATTTCCTTCCGATCCCAGACTTTTAACTAAAAAAAGCCCTTCTGTTGCAAAGCTATTAATTTTGGCCAGTGAATACTTAGTTCCAAGGATGAATTCCGCTAGTTCGGCGGAAAAGCTTTCTACTAATGCAAGGCTTTCCAATATCCCACGATCGTCAATCGACAAAGATGAAAGTAACTGAGATACCAAGAAATTGACCGGCTCATCACTAAATGTTCCATCATAAGTAAATTTATCTGTCTTAATACCGCGGCTGATATTTGTAGCTAACATATTCACTGCCGATGGCCAACCTTTGGCAGTTCTAATTAATTCAATTGCTTCTAGATTATTCAGATCAATGCCATGGATCTGGCATAACTTGTTTACTTCTGCATCTGAAAATCTCAAGTCATTAAGACTATACATCTTAAAATTAATAATTGAGCTTAAAGCATATCTATCTGGGTTTGGATTTCTTCTATTTATCAAAATGTAATGTACGTTGGGAGGAAGTAATTCAAGAAATCGATTTAGAACTTTTTCATTCTCGGGATTGCTAGTCCGATTGTTATCGACAACCAAGATAAAATGTTTTTTAATTTGAACTAATTCAGAAAAAACTTGCGGATAGAAATCTTGAACTGGCTCACTTACTCGATCAATTAAATGGTCTGCAAAATCAGGTTCGACATTTCTGATCGCTTGTAGGAAATGTGCATTGATATCTCGTGGTGAATCTTGATCTGTCGAGGTGTACCAAATAACCGGTAGCTCAAGTGATGAAACAAATTCAGCGACTAACGAGCTCTTTCCAAATCCAGCAGGTGCCGAGATTAAAGTGAAACCACCAAGGTCTACAGCTAGATCCGAAAGGATCGACTTTCGGGAGAGAAAATTTGGGGGGAGAACAGGTGGCAATGTGCGAGCGAGGCCGACGCCAGAAATCACCCCCGTTAAATCACTTCTTGCGCTGCGCTCATTGGCCATACCTAAGGGTGAGGCATCGAACGGTGATCTGGCTAGCGAAAATCACCCCTGCAGGGTGAGAAAGCAAGGTGAAATTAAAGGCTGGCGAAAGCTTCTTCGAGAACTGAAAGCGCATCCTTAAGTAACGCATCGCTGATGACCAGTGGTGGCAAGAAGCGGATTACGTTGCCGTAAGTACCAGCGGTGAGGATTAGAACGCCTTTGCTCTGACAATACTTAATAACTGCTGCCATCGCTTCTGGGTTTGGATCTTTCGTGCCAGCTTTAACAAGTTCAATCGCTTGCATAGCGCCGCGACCACGAACTTCGCCGATGATTGGGTACTTCTTGGCGAGCGCAGTTAGCGACTCATTAAGAATTCCGCCAATATGACGAGCGCGATCTACCAGCTTTTCTTCTTCAATGGTTTCAATTGCGCCAAGAGCGGCAGCACATGCGATTGGGTTTCCGCCATAGGTTCCACCAAGACCGCCAACATGTGATGAATCCATAATTTCGGCGCGCGCAGTAACAGCAGCGAGTGGCAATCCACCTGCGATTCCTTTTGCAGTAACGATCATGTCTGGAACTACACCTTCATTTTCGCAAGCAAACATTTGACCTGTGCGAGCAAAGCCGGTTTGAACTTCGTCAGCGATGAAAACGATTCCGTTTTCAGTTGCAAATTTAGAAAGCCCTGGCAAGAAACCCTTTGGGGGAACGATAAATCCGCCTTCACCTTGAATAGGTTCAATGATGATCGCCGCAACGTTATGGACGCCAACTTCTTTCTCAATCTTTGAAGTAACGATGTCAAGGTAATCCTGTGCCATAGTGGCGTGATTTCCTTCGTAGTGGAATGAGTACGGCATTGGCACTCGATAAATCTCATTTGCGAATGGGCCAAAGCCTTCTTTGTACGGAACGTTCTTTGCGGTAAGCGCCATCGTCAAATTAGTGCGGCCATGATAAGCGTGTTCAAAAACGATTACTGCCGGGCGCTTTGTGGAATGGCGCGCAATCTTGATCGCATTTTCAACGGCTTCTGCGCCAGAGTTCTGCAAAATTGATTTCTTCTTATGTGTTCCAGGTGTGATGCGATTAAGCGCTTCGCAAACTTCGATGTAACCCATGTATGGCGCAGTAGTGAAATTTGTATGAGTAAAGGCCTGTACTGCCTCAGTAACTCTAGAAACTACACGAGGCGCTGCATTACCTACGTTTACAACGCCGATACCTGAACCAAGATCGATGATGCGATTGCCATCAACGTCTTGCAGTATCGCGCCTTCGCCACGCTCGATAATTACGGGTATCGCCATACCTAGACCTGCTGATACCGCCTCTTTACGACGTGCAACTATCTCCTGCGACTTCGGTCCCGGAATATCAGTGGCCAAGTGACGTGATTGCGGGAGAGGCTCCTTTGCGGTCATGGCTAAATTATAGTGCCACTTTTTAACTTATTTGCCGCAACGAGTTAGGCTCAGGCAGTGGAGATTAAAAGTGAACTGCGCAATAGCGCTCCGCTGCTTGATGCATATCTGACTTACTTTGAGGTAGATCACACTCCTTTTACCATTCCAGGTCACAAGCAACGTTCCGCGAAAATTGATGCTGGATTAGGTGCATTAGTAGACAGTGATATTCCCCTTTATGGCGGTTTAGATGAAATTAAGTTAACCAATAAAGTTTTGAATCAAGCTGAAAAATTAGCTGCAAAACTTTGGGGCGCTGATTTTGCTCGTTTCTCAACTGGTGGTTCTACTCACGCCAATCAAGCAGTCATCTTCGCGCTCGGTCAGCCGGGCGACAAGGTTGCGATATCACGTACTGCCCATCGCTCTGTTTTGAGCGCATTAGTTCTGGCAGGTCTAGAACCAATCTGGATGAGCCCAGAGATTGATGCTGTGACTGGAGTTCCAATCGGGATTTCGCTTACTGAATTGCAACGAGTTCTTAAGGAAAACCCAATCGCTGTGTTGCTAACTGAACCGGGCTACTTGGGAACTCTCTCTGATTTAAAACCTCTGATTTCTGCAGCTCATGAAAAATCTATTCCGGTAATTGTTGATGCTGCATGGGGCGGTCACTTTGGATTCCATAAAGATTTACCAGATCACGTAATTGCTCAAGGTGCCGATGCGCTAATTACCAGTGTTCACAAAGCGCTTCCTGGCTATAGCGCTTCTGCGCTACTTCTTGCGCAAACGAAATACCTAAGCGCAGAAAGACTTGAGCAAAGTTTTGAAACTACCCATACAACTTCTCCCGCCGGTGCTCCCCTGGCTTCAATAGATGCGGTGCGCGCACTGCTGCAGACTCGTGGTTCAGAGTTGCTCGGGAAACTCATCGAAAACGTGGCGCAATTTAAGTTGGCAGTTCAAGCTAACTTCGATCTTCCTATCTTTTTAAGCCCAAGTGATTTCGCTGCTGGCCGATTTGATCCAGTAAAGATCGTTCTGCGGGTTCAGCAACTCGGATGTTCTGGTGTGGATATAGAACGTGCTCTTATTGAAGATGGTGTTCGTGTTGAGATGGCTGATCGCGACACCATCGTCTTTCTAGCAACGCTGGCAGATACTGAAGCCGATTTCCAAACTCTGGCGATGAAACTTGTTCCTATTTTGAAAAAGTTACAGGGCGCACCTCGCGAAAGCGCGACCGCGCTGAGCTGGGCAGTAATTCCGCAGATCGCCACTTCCATGCGCGAGGCTTACTTTGCTGAAACTGAAA
>Ga0214919_10004056_pt1 | contig 21577 bp, 23 predicted proteins | sample LL1503_MetaG_FD_177994 | JGI IMG/M metagenome (GOLD analysis project Ga0214919, IMG submission 177994) | Freshwater microbial communities from Lake Lanier, Atlanta, Georgia, United States - LL-1503 | ecosystem: Environmental > Aquatic > Freshwater > Lake | place: USA: Georgia | collected... | reverse complement strand
GGTTGCCGGTTTTTTTTTTTTTAAAAAAATTTTTTTTTTTTTTGGAAAGGTTTAAAAAAAAAAACCTTTTCAGAATTTTTAATTTTTTTTTTTGAAAAAAAAATCCAAACAGTTTCTATTTTTGATTTTTTTGAAATCTTGAAATGACAAGTTTTCTTCTTGCCTATCGCTGTTCTTAAAGAGCGCCAACTCCCTGACACGTCTATCTCATCCTTATTGTTGTTGGACCAAAAAAAAAAAGCCAAAAAAAAATAAAGAGTATACTTAGAAGATCGATCAAAAATGCCCGAGTCTAATTATCTGACAACCTTAGCATCCAATACTATCTATGTGGGTTACTCACTACAACAATCGCAATGCCAGATTGGTCGTTGCATCGATACATTAAATGCCCAGATCGGTAGCGCAGCCAATCCCGCGACGCTTGATCAGGCGTATGCGCTAACTCAAAAAGAATACAAGAACAAGACGGTCGTGATCTCGTTCTCGGCGGGTGTTCACGGACGTGTAAATCAAAAGTATAGTTGGACTCCCAACGTCGATTTCCTTGGACAAGGATCAAGCAATACCACGATCCTCGGACACCACTCATGGATTAATGGCAACGAGAACGATGACAATGTTCTTCTTCTGTCTTTAAACACGCAGATCACCGGCTTGACTTTCCTCGGAGGAAACGATCCTTCTTTTCCTACCGTCTACGTCCAACAAGGAGGAAGACCGGAGTGGATATGGCAACAGAACGAGGTCAGCGTCCGATCGGCATCCGGTCCTCTTCTTGATATCAGAAATCATTCGGACTCGATCCTTCGATGCGTCCAAAAAAATACGGATTTGACTAACACGGAACCCGCGACGGATTTTCTGATACGGACCAAGAATCTTGGAAATGGACGGATTTCTTATTCTGCCATTTCAAGCTTGCGATGCTTTAGAACCACCAAAGGGATGTCCGCTGTCCAGCACTTTGTTAGCATCGGTATTATTGAAATATTCATCGAGTCGTGTAATACTCAAAATAGAGGAGATGGTGATCTTGTCACCGGATACGCATCAGGGACAGGAACGCTGCGCCAGAATTATAGCAAAGGTACCGTCATTAGTAACGATGGCTCTGGTATTGTGCACCGATCCATCATCACGGACAGCTCTGTTTTTAATCTGTCTGTCAATGATTTGACCTCCACAAGCACCGTGGGTAAATCGGTCGAAAGAGTCTATCAAGACAATGCGGTTATCACGGAAGATATTTTTAAGGATCGTCATTTGAACACAACGGTGATTTCCCAGCCTTTGAAAAGTCGCTTGATTACGGGATCGGCCAGCGTCACGTCAACCATCAACAATTCTTCAACAACGGCTCATACGAGTCTGGGCGTACCTCTGATCCGTAATCAGATCCTTGAAAATGGGTCCTTTGATATTAATCTTGGGAATTGTACGCTTTCCAATCTGGGGGAGGGCGATGGAGTCCTCGATCAGACGAAAGACGACAGCGTTTCAAATGTCCTCCGATTTAATTATATTGCTACGGCACCGAGCGGTACGGTATTTCAACACAAGCTCGAAGATAATTCAAACCAGGATAGCTTGTTGCAGGGAGGACTTCTCCGAGGAAATGTTGGATACAAGCTTGACAATAATGGAAACTCGTTTACGGGCAACGTTTCTTCTACAAAAATGAGTTCCTCAAAAACATCATCGACAACTTCTATAGAAGTGATCGGATCCATAGGCTCTGGTAATAACATTACTGTGACTGGATCCCAAATTGCCAATATTATAACAAATGAAACACGACCAAGATCAGATACATCAAGATCAAGAATATCAAACACATCAAACATTTTTGTGTCTGGATCCTCGATTACTTCTTCTTCATTAACACCTGCGATTTCTTCAACAGGAGGAAACATTAAATTTGCTGCCAGTAGTATTATTAATAATGGAGGAGGACCTGCGGTATTTGCGGACAGAAGCACCCTCTCGTTAAGTTCTTCAAGAGTTTTACACGGTGATGTCGTTGCGGCGATAGCGCCTCTTGTTCAACTACGAAATGCTCAGTGTGCTATTGCATCCTCCGAAATCTCCACACCAAATCGTTTTATAGATGCGGATGATAATTCAGTAAACACCATATCTTCCATAATATCCGATAATGGAGGGGTTATTCAATCGGGTGGAGTCATCGCCTATTCTGGGAATGCTTCATTTATTAACAGTAATAAAATTAACAATGCTATTGTGAAAAATATTGAAAACGCTTTTGATCCGAGCTAATAAATTTTTTTACAAACTTTGAATTCCTTGAATTCCAAAAAAAATTCAAATCTTCAAAAGTCAAGTTTTCTTCTTGCCTATCGCTATTCCAAACACCTCCTTTAGCCTATTTAAAGAGCGCCAACTCCCTGACACGCCTATCTATGCTCGTCTTTCTTTTCCTGCCTTACCGCCATCCGGTCGTATCGGGTGGACGGTAATTTGTGAAAAAACTTTTTTGTTTTCTGGGTTAGGATCTCAAAAAAAAAACCTTTTGAGAATTTTTAAATTTTTTTTTTCAAATCCTGAAAAGAAAAATTTTTATATCATCTTTTTGTCTCCCTGTCCCATCTCCGCTCATAACAACAGCTCCAACAAGGCCTCTTATCAAGTCTTTTCATCGAAACATACAACACAAATAAAGGCGTTATTGTTTGATTATACTCTGGTATTTGAAGACAAAATAAAAAAAAAATGAAGGACTATTCTTTCTCTCATTCAAGGATGGTTTTTCAGCAAAGCAAAGAAAAGACTTCGTAATAAAAAATGATGATTACCAATGCCCAGATGACAAGAAAAGAGAGAATCGAGGCCCGCAGGGCCTATTTCGCGAAACAAGAAAAACCGTTTGGAAACTGCTCGGTGCCCCTCCAGGTCCATGTCGAATATGACGTTACGATCGAGCCTGTACCCGGTATCGAATCCAAAGAAAAGAACAACGAAGCAACCCACGAAACCCCGCCACGTCGACCGACCACCATCGGTGAACGAGCCCGTCTCCTCCAAAACAGCAATATGCACGGCACCACCACCACGACCACAACAACACCCAACATGCTTCCACCCGAACCGCAGAAATTAGACACCATCTATCATGCCATTAGCATCAAAAATATCGATGGATCCGAAAGTCGAGAGGATGTATATCGATTCATTATCTTGCATTGTCCTTTCAAAATCAAGTTGATTTATGTATCGGAAATCATGAAACATGCATTTGTTGTTTTTTTTTCAGAGGAGAATGCAAATGATATGGTCAAGCGATTGAATCGTCAGCCTTTCCATAATTATATGCTGGAAGTAGAGCGTATTGGAGTCGCATCAACGTCTACGACAACTCGGCCACCCACGACAACGACAACGACACCGCCCGTCAGTGGTCAGCATAGACCCGGAACCATAGATGTACAACCTTCCCGAGGTCCAACCACCACCACGGAAACATCTGGTTATTCCTCCTCTGCCTGGTAATGTGCCACGACCGTAGGAACAATTTGATATTTTTTTTTATCCCATAAAAAAAAAATGCGAGGGATTCATCCTACGAGTTGAATGTTGAGAATCTTCTTTCGACGCAGGGAACGTGAGTTTCCTGTGATTCCGGTCGTAGCGGCTGTTACGGTGGAGGATCGAGGCCGGAGAGAGGATGAGGCACCACCACCACCCATTCTTCCGGAAGATTCCTTCTTGGGACGTCGTACCTGCGCTATCTCCAACTGGATCTTCTTCTTGTTGAGCAAGAAAAAATCAATGTACCATGAGGAGAGCATGTATTGCATTTTGGAGATGGTCATCGAAGACAAGATGTATAACCTTTCATCGATGGAAATATCCTTCTCACCCGCGAGAAACGAAGACTCCCATGTTCCATCACGATAAGAGCGATAGGCCTTGTCCACATTGATGGAAAAACGGAATTCACTCTTGTTGTGTTGTTGAAGATATTGATTGGTAGTGGATACCAAAAGATTTACGCAAAGAAGAATCTGGTATTCGGTCTGTAAGAAGGACAGAGCCAAATGATTGGGATCTTTTTGACATTCCCCAAGAAATAGTTTAGAATGAAAGAGACCGTGATAGGTTTGTTGAACTTGTTTTCTCCAATTATCAGTAGTGATGATGGGACTCGTTCCTCCAGGAGCGGGGGCCACCGGCACGTCCATCAATTCAGGCGTCAGATATTTCCCAATGACGGCGTCTTTCTTACACAATAACAGATACGTGCGTAGATAATCATGAAGCAGTGATTGCATAGAATGCCATGCACGCGAGGATAAGACGGGTAGATGGAGGGTAAACTCGGACATGCCAATTTTTCTTTTGTTTTTAATTAACTCTCGGGAAAAAAAAATATCCACGGTTCTTTTAGAGAAAGTTTTCTCTGTTCCAGCTGGAATCTCGAGGTATGCGTTATATCTGCTGATCCATGACATAAGTATAAGCGATCGTACCATTGGGTTTGACGACTTTATATTCGAGTTTTCGACGGCCGTAGTTTCCCGTCACACGGATAGATCCGAAATTGTTCTCGTTGAGTAATAATGTTCCAGGAACGAGGTAAGGATTCGGAGGAAATCTCTTATAATCTTCGGCATCGCGAGGAATCGTTCCCATCGGGGAGTTGATGAATTCTGTGACAAAGAGTCCATTTCCGATATCGGCCTTTGAAATATCGCTAAAATGAGCGCTACCGCTGAGAAAAATAACATTCTTGAGGTTGAATTCTTTAATCATATCGATGATGGCCCGCTGATCGTGGGGATAATTACTAAAATAAGAACTCCGCGGACGCACAAAGGGGATGCCTGTAGAGATAAATACGAAAGAATTTTCATATAATTTCTTGATGGTAAAAAATGTTTGTCGAAGCCATTCAAGCTGATTCTTTCCAAGGATCGTCGAAGTAGGATTGCCCGGCTCTGTTGAAAAACTCCTGCTGTCCAGACCGATAAAGGACAGATCGTATCGGAAAAAAGACCACATCACTGGAGATATCGTGTTTTCATTGTTATTAGGCCACATAGATGCAAAGATTCGTCTCAACAGATTCAGGCTCGGCGCACCGAGCGAAACGTCATTAATACCAAGGTCGTGATCATCCACCACCGCGGAATATGGGCACACCGACCAGGCGCCATTCAATACATCAAGATCGAAGAGTTTTAGGTATCGCTGAACAACGCCACTATTACTATCACCCTGATACTCGCTTAAATAGATATTATCACCAAGAAGAATATTGAGATCCGCGTCTTTAGAGTAATCAGACCATAGACGAAAAAGCGAGTAAGGAAAAACGGCCTCGTTCGTTTCATAATCCCCTACAAGCTTTGTACAAGAATTAATATTAAATTTGAAATCCGGAACGTTGGGTTGCAAGGGTCCCGCCCAATATTTTGGTATTTTGAAATTAAGTTCGACGATGACGTCATTGTCGCTCGAATGACAACAGTAGGATGATGATGATGTCGTCTTGAGGCGCAGTATCGTATTTGTCTGGGGTGGCCCTTGTAAAAAATCGGTAAAATTACTTACAAGTGGGCCAAACGTAATAACAATCGGTGTATCGGCGGGAACATCAATCTTTGGAAGTTCTTTTTTCAAAATATTTTGATACCTATTATCACGTGATTCAAAAGACGGTATGACCGTGATAGAATTTCGCGTCCAAATTCGTATCCCAAATTCGGTCGTTGTTGCCCATGCTACCATAGGTTCTACCTTGAGATGAATAGTATTATAAAAACCGTTGGGAAGTTTTTTTTTATGATACGCCTCTGTCCTCATTTTTTTTCGATTGCACTTTCTTCTCTATATTTCTATAATTAAGCACTTTAAAAAAAAAAATTGCTAATGTAATCTATGACACCGTGATGCTTGTTCTGTTAATCAAAACAATTCCGAATTGGCCCATGTGCGTGCATACATCGGATATTCGGATGTATCATAATAGGGAGCAAAAAGCGCGTCGGAGACCTCTACATCTCGGAACAAGGGACAGTGATGGGTCTGTACCAAGAAGGTATAAGCACCGCGTTTTTCTTTCCGCGTGTGGATACCGCCATAGAGAGAGGGATCACAATCCATGAAAATGACCTCATCCGCCGTGTTCTGCACGATATTGTCTTCCCCATAAATCCACCAATCATGGGCGATCTTTTCATCGTAGAGTTCGCGTTCTATACCGATACGATCAATTTCCATGGCGATGATTTTTTCATTGACGGCGTCATGCATTTGGAAGAGTTTGCGGAGAGGTTCGATGGGACCGCGCATCCCAAAACTCATCTGATGTTGCATGCCCAGCGAGTTGTCGAGCACCATCCGATGATCGCATGCTTGAAAGATGACAAACGCCATGCTCATGAAATTTTGACCAATACACTCTATCGTGACGTTGCGAGATTGAACAGTGCGCATATATTGAATGAGATGATTACCTGCGTGCACCGAACCTCCGGGGCTATTGAGATAAAGCGTGAATGTTCCATTCTCACGCATATAATCTTGTGCCGTCGGATTGTTCCATTCCCAAAGCGCTGCATCGACGGCGCTGGAAGTAATGGGCCCGATAAGGCTTAGGAAACTATGGGGCTCGAGAGTGACAATCCTTGTTGTCGTTAATGGGTTGCTACTTGCCATAATACAGGAGGCCAGTGTCGACACAACGGTCCAGAATACCGTTGATAGTTTCATTATGCTCTTACGCTTCTATTCTGCAAGAAATTTTTTTTTTTTTCCAAGACGGGAGAAACCAAAAAAAAAATAGTATTATTTCTTGATCTTGCAGACTCCTCCTGTACAACCCGAAGAAGAAGAAGAATCATCAAAGACCACATCAAAAGTATTTTGCATAAATTGCTTTCGAATCTCCCGAAGCATCTGACTGGCTTCATGGGAATTACCATCCGGATCCGTGTACCAGAGTCTCTGTATATAACGGATCTTCTCGGGAATGCCGTGGAGAGATTGAGAAAAACTCCCCTGCTTGTCCAAAGTAATGGCTTCTTCACTGAGTCCTTCCAGAGCCAGGAAATGCTTGATACAACAGTCGTGGCATCGTTTGGAATCATGACTCAGATGATCTTCTAATAAAATACACTGTTTACAGATTTCTCTCATGTTGAATCGACAATCCAAGACGGGTAGAAGAGTAGAAGATTCTGGAGGTTTGGAGGAAACACCACGAAGATTTTGGAGAGGAGTTCTTCCTGCTGGCATAGAAGGACGAGGAGCAGGAGTAAGAGGAGAATAAAGTTCGCTGGCATAAAAATTAGTCGAATTGGGATCCCTTGGTGCAGGTAGTGGAGGTAAATGAGAGAGGCCGTTTTGACCACCTCTTTCTTCTACGACCTCGGGAATCTCGTTGTTCACACTCGGAAATGGATATAATTTCTTGCAGAAACCGTTGGGTGAAGCACCTTCATCTGCGGAAGAGGAAGAGGAGGGCGTTGAATAATACTCACGATTATAAAAAGGCAAGGGAGATTCTGATCCATAAAAATCATTCCACTTGGAAGGATCGGGACTGGGGACGGAGAGACAGGAATATTTGGTATCATCTGTGGTCGAGGCGCTCACGGCACCGATCTGGCTAAGACTCTTGTACATTTATTTGGACAAATGAAAAAAATGATTTAAATTATTTTTTCATGTTTATAAACATTCATCAAAACTATTTTTTTTCTCTTTAAAACAAGATGTTTTTCACGTCCCGTGCACATGGCAATGTTCTATTTTTTGGGGGATATCCCACAGAGGAATGGCTGGATGTATTATTAAAGAATCATACCAAGATTTTTGTAGATACCACAACAGAGGAAGAGAAGGAAATGTACCATCTTTTGGATTATCGATCCAAAGTACAGAATCTCGAGTATCATCATTTCCCTATCCTCGATAATAATATTCCCAACGACATTGGTCGATTTAAAGAATTCGTGTTTCTTTTGAGTGAGAAACTCATGAGGTTGGAAGAGGGAGAGAAGATGTATATTCATTGCAAGGGCGGTCATGGGAGATCGGGGATGTTGGTGGCGTGTGTTTTATGCTACCTCCTCAATATCTATCCTGAAAAGGCGCTCCATCTGACGACTGTTGCGCATTCAGAGCGTGAAAATCTGAGATCCAAATGGAAGAATGTCCGGTGTCCACAGACCTTTCGTCAGCGCAAGTTTGTGATTGATGTGTTTCGTCCAATCGTCATCACGCCTACGCTATACGATGAGAAGATTGGAGGAGATCGACAAAAGCTACCCGAGTTTTTAGAAGAATCCAGTATACGTCCGATTAATGATAAAAGCGAGGACAAGGTATTGTCGGAAGTGCTGATCCATCTTCGCCGGGCGCATATGAAAAAATCACGCTCTGCCTCTTCTCTCGATCATTCCAATCATTCATTACCACTCCTCTCTACAATGGGAGGAGAAGTCATCTTGTGTCCCTGATCACAAACTCCCATGTGGGAACCGAGCCTGTGGCGCCACGAAACATGTACGTTCCCGTTTCTTTAGGTAATTTTGATGATGGTGGGGAAACCTTCGCGACGCGGGTCACAGGAACCGGTTCCGGAACCGGAACCGGAACAGACACAGGAACGAAAACAGGAATAAGATAGGTAGGTGGAGGTGGTAAAAGAGCCTGGTGAACTCGAATCAGACCCGAATTTTTCATCAAGGGAGGAGGAGCATAGATCCTCATACTTTCCTACAGGAAGAAAATATTATTTTTTTTGCTGCTGTTGTTGCCTGGGAGTAAATTCGATGATTTTCATTAAATCATTTTCACCGTCGTTCCTATAATCAAATTGTTGTCTCAACATGTTGGCGATACGCTGATTGGCGGGATGGATACGAAAATCAATGTGCCAATAATCATAAAATAAAAGATCAATGATTGTTTTTTCTATTCGTTTGTAAAATTGGCGTATCTGAACACTGGCACCCAACTCGATATTCACCGTAACACCCACATCCTCTTTTTCATCAATAACGGTGGCAATGGCGTATCCACAGAGAGCCTTTTTTTATCATAAAAAAGAAAGTACACTCTATCGATCGGATCGGATTCCAATACTTTTATCAAACGAAAAGGATCCAAGGGAAGTTCCTGGACTGTTTTTCGAGCCAATTTTGAAAAGAAAATTGGTGATATCGATGGGATAAAAAGATATCATTTCAGGATTGCTCGCATAAAGCCTCTCTATCCACGAACTCTTTTTCTCAAATATTTCCATGACGATTATTTTTTTCTCTAACGAAGGAAAAATAATTATGAAAAAAGTAATTGGGGACAAATCCGGATCCGTGCACCATGATCAAATATCGCGCTCATATGAAAGAAACGATGTTCACAATCCATTTCCATGGTTCTCTTGAACACATTGGGATACATTGCTTTTTTATTCTTGGAAAGCATCGTGGGTGTCATGTATTTTTGTGTGGATTGGAATCTCCAATCATAATCACATCGGAGAAAGATTTCGGTACGATAGATGGCAAATCCATTAAAGGCGGAATACACGGGAAAAAATTCTTTGGGAGAAAGATTATTGAATTTCTTGGTCACCTTTTCAATGCTCGATTTGACAACGTTTGTTTTCCAATGGAAACAGCTGAGATAATAAGGATCGTACGAGAGCGCCCATAAATCATAATAAGGCTTTCGATGGAAGCTGACAGAATCCCACACGTGCTCGTTGTCAAGAACATGATGTAGAACCGGAAGTTTAATGGGAGAACTACAAACATTATCCATATCCATCATGATAAAAAAACGTGGCTCGAATCCTGTTTCCACGAGCGCTCGAATTTGTTCCAGAACCATGTTTCTCGCAATGGCGATATTCTCTGTCCTTACCGTGCTGGACTTTTTTCCCTCTACAAGAATCATATGCGGATGCAGTTTCTCTTTCCAGGACTCCAGAATGGACAAGGAAGCATCCTTTCCTTCATCGATTTCTATCACAATACGGTAATCTGAAAAGAGAGGAATGATTTTTAAGATGTTCTGGAACACAGCGTCGAGATATGGTGCGCATTGATAAACGATCCCGCAGATCATTATTGGATAAGAATAGACTGTTGCAGGGGGTGATTTGTAGGTGTCTTGGATGGAACCCACCGCTTTCCATTTGTTTTGAAGCAAAAGGATCACGATAAGAGAAAAAATCAAAAGAAGAATAAGGAAAACGGTAAAAACAATTCCAAGCATCATCTAAAAAAGAATGTCTTTTTTATCGATGGTTGAAAAAAAAAAACAAACACGATTGGGACAAGACATCTAAAAAAGAAAAAAACTGATTTCCAAAACATAGCAAGACATTTCATTATTTTTTCATAGAGAATATGATGCAAGGTTTTATTTATCATTGGTTCGTGGACGACGAGTGTGGTGGGGACGGTGACAAAGAGCTCATGATCCGAGCCTATGTCATCACGCCTCAACAAGAAACCGTGGTTCTTCACATCCGCAATTTTCAGCCATGGCTTTACCTGGAAATGAAAGAGAACGGAAATACAAGCGAGAATTGGGTGGCCTGCAAGACCTTTCTCAAGAGCAAAATCATTGAGCGATGCAAGCTCCTCACCAAAAACACCTTTTATCTCGTGGAAAAGAAGAAGCTCTACTTTGATGATCGTACGCGTTATTCTTTTTTCAAGCTACGATTCAATACTATCAAGGATCGTCGAAATGTTACCTACTCTCTTCAGAATTATAAATGCCGATCGATGGGTCGAGTTTTTCAGATTGGTTGTCATGAACAGGACGCGACCCCGCTCCTGCAACTCGTGGTTTCTCGAAACATCCCCACGGCAGGATGGATCCAATTCAAGGGACGTCCTCTTACCACCGACGCGCGGATCACCGATCGATACAAGGAATATTTTGTCGACTACGAGGAGCTCTGGGCGATTCAGGGACAGGAAGAGGTGAATTTGGGTGTACCGGTTCCCACGGTGCTTTCCTTTGATATCGAGGTCTATTCCTCGAATCCACAAAGGATGCCCATGTCGGACATTCCAGAGGATTGCATCTTTCAGATCAGTGGTGTAATCGAGGGTTATGGAGGCGTCTCTCGAAAATACTTGTTGACACTGGGTAAGACGTGTCCCGCGATCGTGGGTCAGGACGTGGTGGTCGTGCATTGTTCTGATGAAAAGGAGTTGCTCCTTGCTTTCACCAATATGGTGCGAGACACGAATCCTCATGTGATGGTGGGATATAATATCTTTGGATTCGATCTTCCGTATATGATCCAGCGGTGTAAATTACACGACATTCTCGATGAATTTGATCTTTTGGGAATACCGCATTCGAAACACGCCCCCGAAAAAACAATCAAATGGTCTTCCACGGCCTACTCCTATCAAGAGTTTCATTATCTGGATGCCGAAGGACGTGTGCTTGTGGATTTGCTCCCCGTAGTGAAGCGTGATTACAAGTTTGCCAATTACAAGCTCAAGACAGTATCCACATTCTTCCTCGGAGAAACCAAGGATCCACTCTCTCATTTGGACATTTTTCAGGCGTATGAGACCGGTGTCCTGAAGGGGGATGAATCGGGTATGCGGAAGCTTTCTCGCTGTGGAAAATACTGCGTGCAAGACAGCGCGCTGGTTCTCAAACTCTTTGGCACACTTCAACTATGGATTGGTCTCAGCGAGATGGCCAAGATCTGTCAGGTGCCAATGATGTATCTGTTTACCAAGGGACAGCAGATCAAAGTGTACAGCCAGGTTTACAAGAAATGCTTTGCGGAAGATATCCTTGTAGAATCCATTCAGGAACATCCTGTTTTGAAACGATGTCAGGGATATGCAGGCGCTTTTGTATTTCCTCCCGAGCCGGGGATCTACGATTGGGTCATCCCTTTTGATTTTAGTTCACTGTATCCCACGACGATCATTGCGTACAATATCGATTATTCCACGCTCGTGCTGGATGAGTCCAAGGTGAATCTGGAGGATTGTCATGTGATCGAGTGGGAGGATCATGTGAACTGTGAACACGATCACTCCAAGTCCAAGACATCGGGCAAAGCCAAGGTTTTGTGTGGAAAGAATCGATACGTGTTTCGTAAATCTCCTATCGGCGTGGTTCCCAGTCTTCTCATGGATCTATTGAGCCAGCGTTCCGATACGAAGAAACAGATGAAGAAGATCAAAGCTTCCTCGTCTCCGGAGATGGAGACGCGTCTTACCGTGCTGGACAAGCGTCAGCTTGCGTACAAACTGTCTGCCAACAGCGCGTACGGATCCATGGGAGTAGACAAGGGTTATCTTCCGTTCATGCCGGGTGCCATGTCCACGACGGCGATGGGAAGGGCCTCGATTCAGAAGGCGGCCGAGTTTGTGCGTTCGACGTACAAAGGAGATTTGATTTACGGGGATTCGGTGGCGGCGGACACGCCTCTTACGATTCGATCCATGACGATGGGAACCATTCGTGTCATGACCGCCATGGAACTTTTTGATACGATGGCAAAAGAAGTACCGATACAAGCGTATGAACAATTCCGACCCGAGGAGAAAGATATGGAGGATAAACAGCGGATCGATGTGCAGGACATGGAAGTCTATTCAAAGAGTGGTTGGGCGCCTGTGGTTCGCATGATCCGTCACAAGACCCATAAACGGATGATGCGTGTCTTTTGTACGACGGGGGTTCTCACGGTCACCGAGGATCACAGCTTGTTGGATGTAGCAGGAAATTTGAAGAAGCCTACAGAGGTCTCGGTCGGAGACGAACTGATGGCTTGTGATATGTCCCGATTTTGGGAAAAGAAGACGACGCGGTTGGTGTTCCCCGTCGATGTGATCGAATCGATGGAAATTCTTTCGGACGGACGAGTGATCTTGTATCGGACGGTGGACAAACATCCCACCGATGTCATGGTACTCTATCTCTATATGAGCCAGAAATTTCCTCGAACCAGTATGGAATTTATGGAGGATCGTACTATCTTTCATGTCAATATGGGAGAGAAAGATGCTGGTTCTCATTCCCACACCATGTCGACGGTCATTTCTCGGATCGATGAAATTTCCCATGAGGAAAATAAGTATGTCTTTGATCTGGAAACTGCGGATGGCTCTTTCCACGCCGGTGTAGGCAATATTATTGTCAAGAATACCGACAGTATCTATTGTCATTTTCCCGGTTATACAAACGCCCTTTCGGCGTGGAAGATGGCCAAGAAGGTGGAAGACCAGCTCATCAAACTGTTTCCGTCGCCCATGAAGCTTGTCTTTGAAGAAAAGATCTACAAGACTTTTTTGATCCTGACCAAGAAGCGATATATGGCGTATACCTGTGGAGAAGATGGGTCGCTGGATGAGAAGCTGACCATCCGAGGGGTATTACTGGCGAGAAGGGATAATTGTAAATGGATCCGTGTTTTATATGAAAAGGTGGTGCGATCGCTAATGGATCGATTGCCTATGAGAGAGGTGCATGAGGAGGTGCTTCGTCATGTCATGGATCTGATGCTGTGGAAGACATCGACTCTTTCGTGGTTTGTTATCACCAAACAGGTGAATAAAGAGTACAAAGTCAAGGCGATGCCTACCGAGTACAAGAAATTCAAAAAGAGGATGGACGAACTGGGTATTCGTGATCATCCTTCAGAGACGATTGCCACCACGGCGTACCTGGAAGAAAAGAACAAGATGTTGTTGGAACAGGATCACGATTCGCAAAACATGGGAAAATATTCGTGGCTGATGGGATATATCCGACGTTCAAAACCAGGTCACGTCCAGCTGGCAATGAAGATGACGGAGCGTGGAAAACCCGTGGAAGCCGGATCGCGGATCGAGTTTCTTATCGTACAGAATGTCGACGATCCCAAAGCGAAAATGTCGGAAAAGATTGAAGACCCGGTGTATTTTACAAGCCACCGGGACCTCTTGCGAATGGATCGTCTTTACTATCTCAAATCGCTGGCGGAGCCATTGGATCAGCTATTGAATGTGGTCTTTGAACAGAAGGATTTTGTTGCGGGACTGTACAAGATTCATCTACAACAATTCAAGCTGATGAAAGAGATCCGTGCACGCTCGGAACCGATCATCCTCTTTGATGAAGAAGTGTACAAGGTACCACGGAAGAAATCCTCCTCCTCCACCGCTGCTGCCAAGAAAAAGAAGACCGCTGTAATGGCAAAAGCCGTAGCACCCCCTGCACCACCTACTACGCTCTATGATCTCTTGTAAGAAAATTATTGTTGATTTTATTTTTTTGGAAACAAAAATAAAATAATGAGTCCCATTCCCGACAATGTCGAGGATCCAGATCTTTATGCCGAAATCAAGCAAGAAATCCATGAAGAACTTGATGAGGAAGGGAAGAATTGGGGTGTCTATGCCTCGATGATGCTCGTCAATCGTTACAAACAAGCCGGAGGGACCTACTCTGACGATGCCGAGTATCATCAACGAAAGAAAAACAAACAACAGAAAAAACAAAAGCAACAGGTACAGCAACAGCAACTGACCGGGGTGAACCGATGGTTTGCGGAGAAATGGATCAATATCTGTGAATCAGAACCTCCTCATCACCTTGTTCAATGCGGATCGTCACAAAAAGGTTATCCGGTATGCCGACCCTATCATCGTGTCTCTCCCCAAACCCCTCTAACCTATGACCAGATGGACAAATCGACGATCGAACAGATCTGTCGACAAAAGAATAAGAATCCTCGTCAGTACATGCATTTCAAGGCCACGCGATGAAAGAAGAAAAAAAAATGAATTCCAAAATCGATCCGATAATAAATATACTCTTTCAAGAGCTTTTTGATTTATTATCTCCTCTTTTTTTAATTATTCGATTTGACATTCAACAGATGAATCATCAAGAGATTCCATGGATGGAAGTCGACATGATCGACAATGGCCGAATGGTGATCGGCAACGTGTTTTGTTCAGAAAATCGACTTCTTCTGGAAAATGCCGTGGAAACCGAGACTTTTTTTCGATACCCACATGATGTGCTTTTGGAGAACTTTATGGAAGTTTCTACTGTGAGACCCAATTGGCATCGAAATGAAATCGTCAAGCTTCAGTGGGAACCCATCCCTGGTCTCGGTTCTCATTTCTTTTATTATAATACCATTCTCAAGACGCATTTCCTGCGATTGGTACAACGTCGCTGGAAATCGGTTCTGAAGGAGAGACAGGTGGTCCTTCAGGGAAAAGAAATGCTCCGCTACCTTTGTGATCGTCCACGCTTGGGAGGCCGTGCACGGCCTCCCGTGATTCCTGGTCTGCGTGGCATGCTGGCGACTACTTTACGACGCGATAAGTGATGGTACCATTGCGTCTGACAATCCGGATGACATCATTTTTCTGGAAATGATAATATCGCGAGACGACATCGGTTTTTAGCATATTCGGTAACGAAGTGCCAAATTTTTCTCTCACCTGCTTGGCCTGCTCGGGATTCATCTTTTCATGAACACAAAAATAACGAAACTTGGTCAGATCGTACTGGAGCTCCTTTAATAGAAAAAGCTCGATGCAAAATTTATACAGATTGTCCAGGACCTTTTTTGTGCTCGAGGTCATCGTATTCTGATAAATAATGATACCGTGGCGATATCGATCCTTTTCCAAAACACAGATAAATTCCTTGATCCCATCGATATTGAGCTTTTCAGCCTCGTAACACCACACGATGATTTTTTGATTGTCCGTGTTACCATAGATCAGATAGACATCATCCTTCTTTCGTAGAAATACATAACCCCGATTCAGCATCATGAGTTGAAGATTTTCCAACGCCTTTTCCCACATGGCATGATGAGGATCGTCCATTCTTTTTTTTTATAATCCCAGACACACACACTCGAAAAAAAAATCATTTTTTTTTATTTTTATATTTCCATTTAAAAAAATAAAAAGAAAAAAATGCCAAGAACAGAATGGTCTGACTTTATGCATCGTCTGAAAGGTCGTGGCTACATCAATAATAATAAGGTTGTTTCGGTCCTGGATCCGGAAACCGGATTAAGAACGGGGGGTAATTTTCACCAGCGTTTTTTAAATCGATCGCGACAACAAGCGGTGCAGAAAGGCTACCTGCCTGATCAATACAGGGGGTATGCGGGTGGTTATGACCAAGAGCTTGGAGTCAATGTCTCTCCTGCACAACTGGCTCGTCTGCAAAAGTATGGACCCGCTGTCCGAGTGGGACGAAAACGTCTCGAACCCAAGGTTTTGGTGAAGGATCAATTTGACGATGAATATGCGGAGCCCGCTGGTAATTTTTTCGGTCTCGGACAGGAACAGCGACAGGCACAACGTCAGGTACAACGTCAGGCACAACAACACATTGTGGCCCAGGCCCAGGCTTTCATTCAGGAGGCGGCTGATCGTGCTGTGGCCCAGGCTGTGGTGGATGCGGGGGCTGCCGCTCGGGGATATGCTCTTCAAGATCTGCCTGCATGCTGTTCTGAGCATTATAATCCTGAATATGAAGGTCGTCCTTCCTATCCCTGTCCTTCCATCCATTGTGAAAATGGACAGTTAGGTCCCGTGAAGCCCGATGGATCCGTCTATATGGTGATTACGAGGAAAAACGGCATCAAGACATGGCAACATTATAAGTCTATGGAGACGGCCCTTGAAGCCAAGGCGAAGTTTGGATATGCTTAAATGAATTCCATCCCTCTAAAAAATTTTGTTTTTTTTCCTTCTGAAAGAAAAAACAAAAAACATAATGCTACGAGATTTTGTATCCTCTCTGCTCGTGCTGTTCATTTTGGGACTCATGTTTACGATTTCTGGTGCCATCAATAATATTTTTCAAGATCTGCGGAATCGTTATCTCGATGTCCATCAAAAAATTTATAGCGATATTGCCTATCTCGGCGTTCTCTTTTTCCTCCTCATACTCTTTATTTTTCTATACAAGGGATCCACGTCTTCATCCGGTATTAAACAAATTATAAAAATATGATTTTTTTTTTTGTCTCGATTAAAGTATAGAGAGAGAATTTAAAACATGTCTGCCATTGCCAACGCTATTGTCCCCCAAATTTCACTGCCCACCAAGGGCACCTGGTCGAATAATACCATGCCCTTCACTGGTAATTATTACCCCACACAGCTCACCGGAACCGGTCTCGTGAGCAAGACCGCTCTGGACTACGTTCCCAGGGTTGCTGCCCGCTTCGCCAATATCAAGCGCGCCAATAACCAGGAACTGATTGAACAATATCTTATCCAAAATAGAATTATTTTGGCTCTGCATTGATCACCATCAACATAGAAAAACTTTTTAAAAAATCACAATGAATCATGCTCCAATATTTCGAAATTGGGGGTGAATTGGTTGTATCTTCGGATGAATAATTTGGCCACTTGTTGTGGATACCAATCTGAAGATGAAAAATCGGAGAAAAAATATTTGCGAAAATTTTTAACACCGTCGATATCTCCGCACCACCTGGGAGACCGTGCTCTTACCATCATTTCTCAAGAAATAATCGTCGTATTCGTTGGACGTCAATCCATCTATATATTCCTTGATCCACGGAAGATGAAAAACGGTGTAGGATCCAGCGACACGAATATGGGGCCTTTCCGATTCGGGTCCCTCATTCTCCGGGAAAATAAAACAAAACGTGGTATCAATCGGTGCGCGATAATATTCCGGAGGAAAGCCTTCCACAGAAACCGACAAACGTTCGTCCCAATATCCTTTTTCCTGATCCAAGATCTTGGAGGCGCCTTCGATCCTTGAATCGTGGATCAATGTATTGTGTGGAGAGATGTCCAATGCGGGACCGGTCTTATGAGCACGGTAAGCATTTCCGACTCGGTAAAAAACTTCCAACGCATCCTCGGGAAGTCGGGATAGATCGAGATCGGGATCCGTGATCAGATAGGGATGCTGTCGATACTCGGTCAACAAAGGATGACGATAGACGATGAAAGGACCGTGGTTTTCCTGAAGACGAACCACACGGACCTTTTCTAAGCTTTCCAACTCGACGAGGATGTTCAGAGTTTCCTCGGAGGTGCTCCCATTGTCGACCACGACGTATTGCAGATTTTCAAATTTCATGTAAAGATCCATCACGGTGCGATGCACCATCCATCCATTATTATAACATACGATAAGAATGGGGATGAAACCCCCGACACGGGAGAGATACGTATCCCATGTTGTGTCCGCCGGGAGAGGATTAAATGATAATGGAAGCGTTGATGTTTCTTGTGATATTTTCTCTTCCTTTTGGACAGGAGCTTTATTAGAAAAATGATTGGTTCTTTGTAAACGGCCCATGATATATATATATATATAGGGATGAAAAAATAAAATGTACCTTACATTCTTACAGGAAAGAAGAATTAAAAAAAAATATATTTCCTTGTCCAATAAATAGAAAAGGTTGTTTTCCCGAAAATAATTAAATAAAATGTCAAGATTAACGTTACAGAGACGACGAATGACGGCTTCCAAGGCCATCGAATTAACAAAAGAAAAGAAACCTTCACGGCGTTTCTTTTCCCCCGACGAGATCCGTTTCGTGTGTAAGAATTCCGACACCTTTCCCTTTATCTTTGATGCTGCCGCTATGGGACAATATCTTGGTGGTGTCGATCCCAACAACAATCCCGGAGATACGAGAGGATTCGTCAATGAATCCTGTGCCATCCGGTATGATCTCCACCAATTTGAATGGGAAATCATCGATGGAATCAAGAAACCCTTTCTTGTGATGGAAAATGGACAGAGAAAACCCATCTTTAATCTGCATATTCATTGCAAAAAGGTGGCGAGTTTCATGTGATGATGTGATATGATTAGCGTGTCAATCGTCGAAGCCGAGTAGTCAGTCTTGTCTTTGGCAAGGGCACATGCACTCCCAGAATTTCTCCCAGCGTATAAATCGAGCATTCCGTATTAGGAAAAGAAGCTCTTGTATCGTCCACGGGTTTTCGATAGGTTTCCCAGATCCGACCCGGATGATGTATATGAGGCATATACACGGTCTCGAGACTATCCGAAAGGAGCGCCGCCGTCCAGGACAGTGTGGAACACGAGCAGATAAGGATACGGGCATTCTTCATGATATGAAAATCCCTCATCAGATCATTGGATTCCATTTTTACAGTACCTCCCCCCTTTTTCCAATCCTTCGTGACATATTCAATATATTTGTGTTCCATTTCGGTAGTCGGTTGCTTGACCACGATAGTTAATTGGGGACTCGACCACACATCGCGCTGTTTCTGTAAAAAACTCCGAATCCCATCCGGATGAACCGTCAGACCGGCACGAATGAAATCTTCCAGACGCAGATGAAGGACTATTTCATAGGACGGCACGGAGGCCATTAATAACTCCATCGCATGGATCGATCGTCCGTCGTCGCTTCGCACCCGATCCTCGGGATGATCACGAATGTATTGCAAAAGATCCTCCTTATGTTTCAGATAGACTTTATCATGCTGGAAATATCCATGAAATCGATAATTTTTGGACGTGTCCAGGGCAGGCAGTTGACCGGTACGCTGATATTTATCCATCCATCGCAGATAGAAGGAATCATCGATTGTTTCCTGAAGATCGGCATCGCTCTCCGTGATCTGGAATCCATAAAGAACACAGAATAACGCACCCGCCAGGTAACGGAAAATGGCATTTCCCATACGTCCACCGGGTTGCAGAAAAATCTTGGTGGCGGAGGAAGAGGACATTTATTTTTTCTTCTTGTACAAGAAGAAAAAAATACTTATGGATCTTCTTGTTCATTTTTGTGAAAGGATCTTTGATCTGGAACTTGTACATTTTCTTCTTCAGGGTCTTCAAGAACGACTGAAACAACATTGTGGTCCTGGATATCAACTCGTTTTTCAAGCCATTCAAGATCCTTATCTTTTTGGAGATTTTTTCCAATTGTCTCTGATGAATCATGGTCAAGAATTGTCTCATATCAAACTGGAACTCTTCCCCACAGAGATCTACATGCATTCCGAGACCAAGAAAGAGCACGAGGGAAATAAATACAATACATTCTTACGCGCCGTCATCATCCTCATTGCGTATCTTCTTCGCTTCGACCATGGCAAGAAATACAAACAAGTAAAATCAATACCTCTGAATTGGATATCGTTCTGGTTATTATATTCCAAATTTGGTTTTCGTGTCAATTCCGATTACGAGGAGGACGAGCGATATGAAGCTTCCTTGAAATATTTAGACTTGTTTTTTAACGATTCTACGAAACAAATATTGATGAAATTCTTTAAAGAAAGATTACCCATTCCTGGTCTTTATCTTGATCTGGAAGATTTGGATTTTCGTCTTTACTGTGAATTATGTCAACAACTCTTGAGAGAAATCCATTGCAGAGGAAAATGAATAAAATTATTTTATTGTCACTTTAATAGAAAACCAATCAAAAGAAAATGTTTTTTGATGTTGTGATCCCTTTAGGTCCTAATGATGTTCACAAGATTTACCGCCAAGTGGAGGCGACTCGGAAACATGTGATAGGATTACGAAACATTTATATCATCACCTCGTCCAAAACCCTTCTTCTCCCGATAGAGGGTGTGACCGTCATCCCTGAAAATGAATTTCCCTTTCAGTGGAAGGATATCGCTCAGCGTTTGTCTCCCAGTAAGAGGAATGGATGGTATCTTCAACAACTCTTGAAGATCTATGCGGGTATCGTGATACCGAATCTTACCGGTGAGCCCATGGATCGTTATCTGATTATTGATGCCGATACAGTTTTTCTTCGACCGGTTTCTTTTATAGATGCGGAGGATCGATGTCTGTATAATTGGTCCGGAGAAGACGAGGTCCAGTATATGGACCACATGAAACGTTTGCATCCCGAATTGGGTCGAACGGTACTTGGAAAAAGTGGTATCTGTCATCATATGATGATTGAGACGGCGTTTATGCAAGAGCTCATGGAAAAAGTGGAGAGACATGCTGGTGATGGGAAATTTTTCTGGGAGATTTTTCTGGAAAAAGTAGATCCCATGCATTACGAGGGCTCCGGAGCCTCGGAATACGAGATTTATTTTCATTACGTCTTTCGTTTTCATCCGGAATCCGTGGCATTGCGAGGTTTACACTGGGCCAATAAACACGGAGATTTCAAGATGGAAGATGCCGATCGATCACTGGATTATGTGAGCACTCATTGGTGGCAAATTCCTTCTGCACTCAAAAAACCATTCGTGTCCACGTCGCGTATGACAAGACGTCTGCGTCAGTAATCGAAAGAAATCGTGTTTTTATTGTTTTATTGTTTTACTGTCTTCCGACGGCCACCTGAAGGATATGACTGAAACTGGTTCCCGAGGTCTTGTTAAAAAAATCAAGACCCGCGGTAAAAAAATCAGTAAGTTTTTGATCCTGTTCATCGTACGTCCTCGTAACGCACAGGATTTTGCCTGTAAAGGCTTCCGCCAGACCGAGCAGTGTTTTCAGATCCTTGGAAAAGTGTCCACCAAGTGCTCGGACGATGCCCGCGGGCGTGGCAATGATAAATTCGAATGACAGATGA
>Ga0214919_10004055_pt1 | contig 21582 bp, 18 predicted proteins | sample LL1503_MetaG_FD_177994 | JGI IMG/M metagenome (GOLD analysis project Ga0214919, IMG submission 177994) | Freshwater microbial communities from Lake Lanier, Atlanta, Georgia, United States - LL-1503 | ecosystem: Environmental > Aquatic > Freshwater > Lake | place: USA: Georgia | collected... | reverse complement strand
ATAAAGTGGTTGCATCAAAATCGGGAATTCCGTTACAATTATTTATTCAACCTAAAGACACAGCCAAGTTTGAATCTACCTATCGCTATTCCAAAGAGATTTTTGATTTTTTGGAAGAAGAAATAGGCTTGAAGTATAAATGGCAAATTTATAAACAAATTCCTGTGGAAGATTTTCTTTATGCTGGTATGGAAAACACATCGGCTACTATTTTTTCAGAAGATTTTGTGGTTGATGACATTGGTTTTAATGATAGAAATTATGTAAATGTTAACGCCCATGAGTTAGCTCATCAATGGTTTGGCGATTTGGTTACTGCAAAATCGGGGAAACATCATTGGCTACAAGAAGGATTTGCGACTTATTATGCCTTGTTGTCTGAAAGACAGATTTTTGGGGATGATTATTTTTATCATCAGTTATATCGTTCTTCGTTGCAATTGCGAAATGCTGTTGAAACAGACACTATTCCGATGATGAATGAAAAAGCAAGTTCGTTATCATTTTATCAAAAAGGTGCTTGGGCTTTGCATTATATGAGAGAGAAAATAGGAGCGAAGTTGTTTCGAAAAGCGGTTCAGAATTATTTAAAAAAATACCAATTCAAAAACGTTGAAACCAGTGATTTTTTAGCAGAGGTAAAAAAAGTGGCGCCAACATTTGATTCCAATAATTTCAAAAAAACATGGTTGGAAGATTACCACTTTCCAACAGAAATAGCTAATGATTTATTGAAAAAAAATCAATTTATACAAACGCTTTTCCAAACACAACAACTAGGCAATAACTCATTTGCAGAGAATAATGAGAACTATAAAGCAATTTTGAATTCGACTGTTTTTTATCCCATTAAAACTGAAGTTTTATATCAAATAAAAGCTATTCCTTTTCAAGAAAAAAAGGAATTATTGAATTTAGCTTTACAAACCAATGATATCAAAGTGCGGCAAGCAGTTGCCGAATTTACTGCTGATATTCCTTTTAAGTTTAAGGTTCATTACGAAACACTATTAGACGATGCATCCTACGAAACTAAAGAAATTGCTTTTATGAATTTGTGGAAAAACTTTCCCGAAAGTAGAAATGAATATTTAACAAAAGCACAAAACTGGATAGGCGGAAATGACAAAAGTTTACGGATTTTATTCTTGACATTTTATATTCTTTCAACAGAAGGTGAAAGTCAAGAGAAAACCAATTATTACAATGAATTAGTTGAGTATACTTCTTCAAAATATGAAACCTCTGTTAGAGAAAATGCCATAATAAATGCTTTTACTATAAATGATAAAGAAACAACAGTATTGAAAAATTTAGTTAATACTACCATACATTATAAATGGCAGTTCAGCAAATTTGGACGAGAAAAAATAAGAGAATTATTAAAATTTGAAGTGTATAAGAGTTTGTTTCAAAATATGTTGCCTACACTTTCAGAAAATGAAAAATATCAATTGCAAAAATTGTTGATTGAAAAATAAAAGTTAATTATAAAATTATCTTATTTTTTTAATATTTTTATGTTTCAAAAATAAATGCCATGTTAGTTAAAGTTTATGGGAGCGCCGTTTTTGGTGTTGAAGCCACCACAATAACTGTAGAAGTTAATATTGATAAAGGTGTTGGTTACCATCTTGTAGGTTTGCCAGACAATGCTATAAAGGAAAGTAGTTATCGTATCGCTGCAGCTCTTAAGAATAATGGTTACAGTCTTCCTGTAAAGAAAATCACAATCAACATGGCACCAGCCGATTTGCGTAAAGAAGGTTCTGCCTATGATTTAACTTTGGCAATAGGAATTCTTGCTGCTTCCGGACAACTAAAAGCAGATGAAGTTGATAAATACTTAATCATGGGAGAACTTTCCCTGGATGGTGGATTGCAACCCATAAAAGGAGCTTTGTCTATAGCTATTAAAGCAAAAGAAGAAGGGTTCAAAGGATTTTTTCTGCCAATTCAAAACGTAAAAGAAGCAGCTATTGTTACTGGTTTAGATGTTTATGGCGTTGAGAATGTGACTCAAGTCATTGATTTTTTTGAAGGAAAAGGAACCTTAGAGCCCACTGTTATTAACACAAGAGAAGAGTTTTATAAAACATTAGATTTCCCAGAGTTTGATTTTTCAGATGTCAAAGGTCAAGAAAGTATCAAACGTTGCATGGAAATTGCTGCTGCTGGTGGACATAACATAATTTTAATCGGACCGCCAGGTTCTGGAAAAACCATGCTTGCCAAAAGATTGCCTAGTATTTTACCTCCAATGACTTTGAAAGAAGCTTTGGAAACTACTAAAATTCATAGTGTTGCTGGTAAAATTAAAGATGCTGGCTTAATGAACCAACGCCCTTTTAGGAGTCCACATCACACAGCTTCAAGTGTTTCTCTTGTAGGAGGTGGTAGTTATCCACAACCGGGAGAAATTTCATTGGCTCATAATGGAGTTCTGTTTTTAGATGAATTGCCAGAATTTAAAAGAGAAGTTTTGGAAGTAATGCGTCAACCATTGGAAGACAGAGAAGTTACTATTTCCAGGGCCAAATTTACGATTACTTATCCATCATCATTTATGTTGGTAGCTAGTATGAATCCGAGTCCAGGTGGCTATTTTAACGATCCTGATGCACCTGTAAGTTCATCACCAGCTGAAATGCAACGCTATTTGAGTAAAATATCGGGGCCTTTGCTAGACCGAATCGATATTCATATAGAAGTGACGCCAGTTCCATTTGAAAAATTAACAGAAACTCGTCCTGCTGAAAGTAGTGTAACCATTAGAGAGCGAGTAACTAAAGCCAGAGAAATTCAGTCGCAACGATTTGAATTGTTTGAAAATATTCATTACAATGCCCAAATGAGTTCGAAACAAATTAGAGAATATTGTGCTTTAGATGCTACGTCGTTACAACTCTTGAAAACTGCTATGGAACGATTAAATCTTTCTGCTCGAGCTTATGATAGAATTTTAAAAGTCTCAAGAACTATCGCTGATTTAGAACAATCCGAAAAAGTGAATTCTAATCATATAGCCGAAGCTATTCAGTATAGAAGTTTGGATAGAGAAGGTTGGTTGGGCTAACAAAACTTATAATATCTAGCGCCAATTAAAACTGGATTTTCTTTTTCTATACTGTCCAAATAAAATTCGTTTTCTGGTTTGATTACGGATTGATTTAATTCTTTTTTATGTAGTTTTTCATAAGTAGTAAAATCAATTGCTTGGCAAGTTTCAAGTGTTTCAAATAATTTAACTTTCTCAATAGCATTTTTCCAATTTTCTTGAACTTCCGCTTCAAAAACTTTAGATTTAGAACCGCTACCATAGGCAATTAAACCAAATTTTGAATTCACTAATTTCGTGTCTTGTTTAAAATGATAACACAAAGTAGATAACAATCCTAAGAAAATAGAACCTGTATAAATATTTCCTATTTGTCCAGAAGCCACCTCGGAGGGTACTATTTTTTCATTTATTAATTCTAAATATTCTGGACTTTTAGCCAATGCTTTACTTTTATCTTTTAAAGTTTCTCCTGATTGAGCTGCCACTAATTCAGGATTTTCTTTCGAGAAAATTTCAATAAAAGTTCGTCGTCCTTGAAAACAATAAGGAAGATGCATTAGAATATTTTTCCAGTTTTCATATAGTTTACCGGTCTGATTACTTTCTGATTTATAATGTTCGTAAGCTTCACTAATTCGATTAATGTAACATTGGTTAGAATAATGACCATCAAAAACAGGTTGCTCTTTATAAATGCTAATTTCACTTTCTAGAACACCGTTCCATTCAGGATTTTTTTCTAATTTCAGTGTTTCATCTTTCGTAAAATATCTTCTAGGTTTGAAAAAATCAAAAACACCTTCAGTTGCAACTCCTACTTCATTTGAGAAACTTAAAATACTTGGATTTGAAGTAATTAACATAGCAATTGAACCAGCCCCTTGAGTATATTCGCCAGTAGAATCTAAATCATATTTGGCATTGTCAGAGGCAATGACAATGGCTTTCTTTGTGGGATTTAATCTAATATAGTCTAAGCAATTTTGCAATGCATCAATAGCGCCAATACAAGCAAAAGTCAAATCGACAACATCGCAATTTTTAAAACTTGCTTCTCCAAATACACTTTCTAAATTAGATAAAACAAATGATGCAACAGGTTTTGAACTATCAATCCCGCTTTCGGTTCCAATGTATATTCGGTTTATTTCGTTTGGTTTTAAATTTTCTTGTTGTATGAGTTTGTAGGCTGAATTTGAGGCCATAGTAACCACGTCTTGATGTGTATCAAGGAAACTCATTTTGTGTAAACCTAAACCTTTGATAAGCTTATCGGCTTCTATATTTCGGTTTTCAGCTAAAATATTAATTGGAAGATAAATTTTAGGAATGTCAAACGATATACTATCAATACCTACTTTCATATTGTGATTTTTTGCATTGCAAAATTAAAAAAGGTAATTGCATTTTTGCTTTAAATTACCTTTAAAATTAATTTACTAAACAAGATTTGTGATAAATTCAATAAATGACAACTTTAATTTTTAAATTATAATTTTAGTCTAATATTATTGTGATTATTTATCTCAAAGAGGGAAAAATGTTATTTTTTGTTTTATGCTAACTGTTTCATAAACCTTTGAATTGTTTATGAAAACCACTTTAATAAATTTTTGATAGATTTTAATTTCCCCTCATAGGGTGCATATCGGGTGGGAATATCTAGCCAATTTGCTTTTTTAACTATTGATTTATGATGAGAGAATATATCAAAACTTAATTTACCGTGATAGCCGCCAATACCACTGTGCCCTACACCACCAAATGGCAGCTTTTTGTTGGTAAAATGTATTAAAGTGTCATTTATACAACCACCACCAAAAGAAAAATCCTCAATTATTTTTTTTGCAAATGATTTATTATCGCTGAAAACATATAAAGAAAGTGGTTTTTCATAATTAGAAATTATTTGTTTAAGTTCTTCTTCTGTTTTAAAACTCAAAATGGGTAGAATTGGACCAAAAATTTCATCTACCATTACAATACTATCTAATTTTGGTTCCTCTAATAGTGTTGGAGAGATATAATAATCAATTGAATTTGAAATTCCTCCTATTAAAATTGTTTCATTTTCTAACATAGCAGTTAGTCTTTTCCAATTTTTTTCATTTATAATTCTAGCAAAATCAGGCGAATTTTCTGGATTTTCTCCATAAGCATTTGTAATTTCTTCTTTCAGATGTTCTATTAATTTTGATTTTACAGTAGGATGAACTAATAGATAATCAGGAGCAATACAAGTTTGACCAGCGTTTAGAAATTTTCCCCATACAATTCTCTTCGCAGCTAGTTTTAAGTTAGCACTTTTATCAATAATACAGGGACTTTTCCCTCCTAGTTCAAGTGTAACGGGTGTTAAGTTTTCGGCAGCAGCTTTGGCAATTATTTTGCCAACAGGAACGCTTCCTGTAAAAAATATATAATCCCATCGTTTTGATAATAATTCTTGTGTAATAGCAACACCACCTTCTATGCAGGTAACATGATTTTTCACAAAAGCTTCATTAATGATTTTAGAAATAATTTTTGAGGTATTTGGTGTTAATTCTGAGGGTTTTAAAACTACCTCATTTCCTGATGCTACGGCAGCTATCAAAGGGCAAAGCGCTAATTGATAGGGATAATTCCATGGCGCAATTATTAAAACTTTTCCAAAAGGTTCTTTATAAATAAAATCAGTTGAAGGAAAATTTAAAAAAGAAGGCAAAACAACTGTTGGTTTTGCCCATTTATGAATATTTTTTATGGTATACTTTAATTCAGCTTCAATATAACTTGACTCAGTTGCAACTGCTTCAAAAGCTGGCTTTTTGAAATCATCATATAATGCTTTTATAATTTCTTCTTCGTGAATTTGAATAGTATTTAAAAGCTTAATGAGTGTTTGCTTTCTATAATTTATATCAGTTCTATAATTCATTTTGAGGCAGTTTAACTATTGTAAATTAAAATGAATCATTTATAAGAATGCAAAACGAAATCCTGTATAAATATCAGCTTGTTTGCTATCGCTTGTTAATGCAGTAAAAATGGAACTTGATCCTAAGTAAAACCCACCCAATCTAAATCCAATACCAACGTTAGTTCCAGCAATATCATTATTACTTATTGGGATATAACCTTCAAAGAAACCTAAATTAATTCTTGGGGTAACACTAAAAATATTCTGTGCCGTAATTTGATTATCTCCAGTATCTTTTTGCATTTTTTGTTGTAAATAGCCAGTAATGTATACTTTAGGAATTATTTTGAAATCACCATACAAAGTAAAAAGTGTTGGTAGATTTACTTTAAAGTCGGATTTGTTACGAGGTTGTGCTACAAAATATTCATTTTGAATTAAAATATCTTCAACGTCTTGCAAATTATCAACATTATTGAATTGACTTAAATCTAATGGATTGTTTAAAGGAATATTCAAGGTATAATTAGTTGAATAATTATTATCGTCTTTAAAAGTCATGCTGCCAATGTTTCTAATAGCTACTCCTCCTTTTATTTTGTATTTTGATTTACCATCTTTCAATTGGTAAGTAACACCTATATCAGTAGCAACACCATTTAATCCACCAAAAATAGATTTTGTATAGTCATTGAAATTAGAAAAACTTTCAGCAAGACCACCAGAGTATGCAATGTTTAAATTTGCAGATTGGCTAGTTGTTAAATAGGAACTACCACCAGACTCTGTAATTGTTCCAGATAAATTTTGTAAGCCAAAATTAGAATAGGAACCTGGAAATAAAAATTTTACGGTAATCCCTGCATCAAATTTATTTTTGTCATTTTCAAAAATGGTTCTTGCAACAGATAAACCTACTTCACCATATGATGTTCCAGCAAACCTTTGATTTCCGGATTTATTTAATAATGTAATAAAAGCTATGTCGTTGTTGTTATATATTGCATTTCCTATGGCAGGATCAACATTTATTACATCAAATTTTATATTGGCTTTTGTAGTAACTCCAAAACCCCATTTCATCAATTTTAGAGCAAAACTTGGACCTAGTATTTGTCCATCAATGCGCATATTAACGGGTTCTGTCCCTTTAAAAATTAAATCTTCAAGATTAGTATCTGATGTCAAGTCTTTAAATCCAATTTTGTTATTACTTACATTAAAACTTAAGCCATAAATATTGACTTCAATTTTTTTAGAAAGATTAGAGAATTCAGCAGGGTTTATACCGCCATTTAAAATACCGACACGATTTGATGTGCTAATACCTGAGAAATGATCTTGAGCAAAAACACTAAAACCAATAAGGAGTCCGAAGGTTACAATGATTTGTTTCATAGTATAAAATTATTTGGTTTAAAATTAAAAGTAAATATACAACTTTACTTTTAAACTAAATTCCAAATAACATCTTTGGGTGTAGGAGCAATAAGTTTTATAGTTTCTTTTGTGACAGGATGATTGAAAACCAATTTTCTTGCATGTAGATGTATGCCACCATCTGGATTACTTCGGTCAAAGCCATATTTTAAGTCGCCTTTTATTGGACAACCAATTGCGTTAAGTTGTGCTCTGATTTGATGATGTCTTCCTGTATGAAGATTTATCTCAAGCACATAATAATTATCAAGTTTTTTGATGATTTTGTAATCTAAACTTGCATTTTTGCTTTCAGGAACTTCTTTTAAGTGTGCTTTTGAGGTATTATTTTTTTCATTTCTTTTCAGATAATGCACCAAAGTATCTTCTGCTTTTGAAGGTTTGTTTTTTACAACTGCCCAATACGTTTTTTGAGTTTCACGATTACTAAACATTGTATTAAGTCGTTCCAAAGCTTTGCTAGTTCTTGCAAAAACTACGATTCCCGAAGTTGGCCTGTCAAGTCGATGTACTACACCCAGAAAAACTTCTCCAGGTTTGTTATATTTTTCTTTGATATATTCTTTGACTATTTCTGATAAAGGTTTGTCACCTGTTTTATCTCCTTGAACAATGTCGCCTACACGTTTATTGATGACTATAATGTGATTGTCTTCATGAAGGATTTGTAAGTTTTCTTTAATGGATACTACTTTCATTTTTCAAATTTTCAAATCATTACATTTTCAAATTTGAATTAATACTGCTCATTTGTATTAGGAAAATCTTTGGATTTTACATCTGCTACATAATTACCAATAGCTGAAGTCATTTGTTCATAAAGGTTTAAATAACGACGCAAAAATCGTGGACTAAATTCATTATTCATACCTAACATATCATGAATAACTAAAACTTGCCCGTCAACACCGCCACCAGCACCAATACCAATAACTGGAATAGAAATGGTCTTGGCCACTTTTTCTGCTAACGCTGCTGGAATTTTTTCTAATACTAAGGCAAAACAGCCAAGTTTTTCTAACAATTTAGCATCTTCAATCAATTGTTCGGCTTCGGCATCTTCTTTAGCACGAACTGTGTAAGTGCCAAATTTATATATAGATTGTGGGGTTAGTCCTAAATGCCCCATTACAGGTATTCCTGCATTCAAAATTCGTTTAATACTTTCTTTAATTTCGCTTCCACCTTCTAATTTTACGGCATGTCCACCACTTTCTTTCATTATTCTAATGGAAGAACGCAACGCTTCTTTTGGATCAGATTGATAACTTCCAAAAGGTAAATCAACAACAACTAGAGCTCTTTCTACAGCTCTTACCACTGAAGAAGCATGATAAATCATTTGATCAAGTGTAATTGGTAATGTAGTTTCATGTCCAGCCATCACATTACTCGCAGAATCGCCAACTAAAATTACATCAACGCCGGCCATATCAACAATTTTTGCCATTGTAAAATCATAAGCAGTCAACATCGATATTTTTTCGCCATAGGCTTTCATCTCAAAAAGTGACTTGGTTGTTATTCTTTTGTAATCTTTTTTTGCTGTTGACATAACAATTGTTTTAGAAGCTGTAAAAGTATAAAATCTATTTTTGATGCAACAAAAGTAAACTCTTTAATGTGAAATTATACTACTTTTGTCAAAACTGATTTTAGCAAAATGGTTAGAAAATTACTTAACCATTTTCTAGTTGTCTGCGCCACATGTTAACATGCTTGTATGATGAGTAAATTTAAACCACATAATAGTAAAATATTCGTGCATTCCTAGCAAACTAACCTAGCAAACTAACCTAGAACTCGAAACATTAAGTTATGCCAAAAATATTAATCATCGAAGACGAAGCGGCTATCAGAAGAGTATTGACAAAAATACTTTCTGAAGAAAGCAACACCTATCAAGTAGAAGAAGCCGAAGATGGTAAACTAGGCTTTGAAAAAATCCAAAATACCGATTACGATCTAGTATTATGTGATATCAAAATGCCAAAAATGGATGGAGTTGAATTACTAGAAGCTGTAAAAAAAATAAAACCCGAAATTCCAATGGTTATGATTTCTGGTCATGGCGATATGGAAACAGCTATACAAACCATGCGTCTTGGTGCTTTTGATTACATATCAAAACCACCTGATTTGAACCGTCTTTTAAATACTGTTCGTAATGCTTTAGACAAAAAGCAATTAGTTGTTGAGAATAAAATTCTCAAAAAGAAAGTTTATAAAAACTATGAAATGATTGGCGAAAGCGAACCTATCAATCAAATCAAGTTGATGATTGAAAAAGTAGCTCAAACAGAGGCCAGAGTTTTAATTACAGGACCAAACGGAACAGGAAAAGAATTGGTTGCTCATCAATTACATCAAAAAAGTGAACGTTGTGATGCACCAATTATTGAAGTAAATTGTGCCGCTATACCTTCTGAATTAATAGAAAGCGAATTGTTTGGACATGTAAAAGGAGCTTTTACTTCTGCCGTAAAAGACCGAGCAGGAAAATTTGAAGTTGCTGATGGCGGTACCATTTTCTTGGATGAAATCGGTGATATGAGTTTAGCAGCTCAAGCCAAGGTACTAAGAGCATTGCAAGAGAGTTTAATTCAAAAAGTAGGAGCAGACAAAGACATTAAAGTAGATGTTCGAGTAATTGCGGCTACCAATAAAGATTTAAAAAAAGAAATTTCCGAAGGTCGTTTTCGTGAAGATTTATATCATCGTTTGGCAGTAATATTAATTAAAGTTCCTGCGTTGAATGATCGTAGAGATGACATACCTTTGTTAATTGAATATTTTGCCAATAAAATTGCTGAGGAACAAGGAAATACTTCAAAATCATTCTCAAAACAAGCAATAAAACTTTTGCAAGAATATGATTGGACAGGAAATATTCGGGAGTTACGAAATGTAGTGGAACGTTTAATTATTCTTGGTGGCAACGAAATTTCAGAAACAGATGTAAAACTTTTTGCAAGTAAATAATGAACCTAAAAAAAATAAACCCAAATCTCCAAAAAGCTCTTATAGAAAATGGTTTAATAGAAGCAAATGAAATGCAACAGGAAACATTTTCTACTATAAAAAGTGGCGCTGATGCAGTGATTCAATCACCCACTGGAACTGGAAAAACATCAACAATTGTATTAAACGTAATTCAAAGAATAGAAAAATCGGTCGGCGAAAGTACAAGAGTTTTGATCATTGTTGAAAACAAAGATAAAGTACTCGAAATGGAGGAATTATTTTTAAAATATGGTGTTTATCATGATTTAAGTATACTTGGTGTTCATGATAAAGGTGATATCGACTATGATAAAAATATCATTTCTTTAGGTTTAGATATCCTAATTGGAACACCTAATAAAATCAACGCTATGTTCTCTTCAGCCGGATTTAATATCAATACTATTAAAATGTTTATTATTGATGATGCCGATATTCTTTTCAGAAACAGAATGGATGCTATTATTTTACGTTTATCTAATAGTATCGAAAAGACACAACGATTATTCTTTTGTTCTCAAATTACAGAAAGAGTAGAAGTATTAGCAGAAAAAATAATGATTGAACCTCTTTTCTTTGAATATGAAGAGTAACAAAACTAAAAATTCACTATTTAAATTTAAAACATGGGACTCATTAAAATATTCTCTGGACAAGAAATCCTTGCCATTACCTTAAAAGAAAAACTAGAAGAAGCAAATATTAACGTTGTACTTAGGAATAATAATCAAGCTAACGTTTTACCAAGTATACAAACCGAAAAAGCTGTTGAGTTATTTATTCAAGAAATTGATTTTGGAAAGGCAAATCCTGTTATTGAAGAGTATCGATTAAGTATTTAACTATCTGAATATTTTTAATCGGCTTACCAAAAGGAAAAATAATAATCCAAAAATCTCAATTAAGACAAAGCACTAATTTTCAAATTGTATCATTTCTAAATTAGACTATCTTTGCAACTTTCAAAAAAATCTAAATGATTACTGTAAACGATATCTCAGTCCAATTTGGCGGAACTACCCTCTTTAGCGATGTTTCATTTGCTATCAATGAAAATGATAAAATTGCCCTAATGGGTAAAAATGGTGCTGGAAAATCTACACTTTTAAAGATAATTGCAGGTGAAGCAAAACCATCTACAGGAAATATTTCGGCTCCAAAAGATGCTGTGATTGCCTATTTACCCCAGCATTTATTGACTTCAGACGGTGCCACAGTAATGGAAGAAGCAGCAAAAGCATTTGGTGAAATCTTTAAAATGAAAGCTGAAATCGATACAATCAACGAACAATTAACCATTCGTACCGATTATGAAAGTGACGAATACATGAAATTAATTGAACGTGTTTCTGACTTAAGTGAGAAGTTTTATGCGATTGAAGAAGTAAATTATGAAGCCGAAGTTGAAAAAATATTGTTAGGTTTAGGATTTGAAAGAGAAGATTTCGCACGTCAAACATCAGAGTTTTCAGGTGGTTGGAGAATGCGAATTGAATTAGCTAAAATTCTGTTGCGTAAACCCGATTTGATTTTATTGGATGAGCCCACCAACCACATGGATATCGAAAGTATTCAATGGTTAGAAGATTTCTTAATTAATTCTGCAAAAGCCGTTGTAGTAATTTCTCATGATAGAGCGTTTGTTGATACTATTACCAACAGAACTATTGAGGTAACAATGGGAAGAATTTACGATTATAAAGCTAAATATTCGCATTATTTAGAATTGAGAAAAGACCGTAGAATTCATCAGCAAAAAGCCTACGACGAACAACAAAGAATGATTGCAGATAATCAGACATTTATTGACCGTTTTAAAGGGACTTTTTCTAAAACAGATGCTGTTCAATCTAGAGTTAAAATGCTAGAAAAATTAGTTTTGGTTCAAGTTGATGAGGTGGATACATCAGCATTAAAATTAAAGTTTCCGCCAGCCATCCGTTCAGGTCAGTATCCTGTAATTGTTAAAGATTTAGAAAAATCGTATGGTAATCATTTGATTTTTAAAGACGCTAATATTGTAATTGAGCGTGGTGATAAAGTTGCTTTTGTAGGTAAAAATGGTGAAGGAAAATCAACGATGATTAAAGCCATCATGAAAGAAATTGAGATCAACAGTGGTTCTGTTGAAGTGGGTCATAATGCACAAATTGGTTACTTCGCTCAAAATCAAGCTTCATTATTAGATGAAAATAAAACTATATTTTCAACTATAGATGATATTGCAGTGGGGGAGGTACGAACAAAAATCAAAGATATTTTGGGCGCATTCATGTTCCAAGGCGATGATATTACTAAAAAAGTAAAAGTACTTTCTGGTGGTGAAAAAACCCGATTGGCCATGATAAAATTATTGTTAGAACCAGTTAATTTATTGATTTTGGATGAGCCTTCTAATCACTTGGATATGAAGACTAAAGATATTATCAAAGATGCTTTACGCGATTTTGATGGTACATTAATTTTGGTTTCGCATGATAGAGATTTCCTTGATGGACTAGCAACCAAAGTTTTTGAATTTGGAAACAAACGAGTAAAAGAACATTTTGAAGATATCAAAGGTTTCTTATCTTACAAAAAGATGGAAAGTCTTAAAGATATTGAAAAATAGTAATTCTAAATTACGGCATAATAATCTATAGTTTTATACCTGTAAAACCTAGTGTTCTTCTATTAATTAATAAGATTATTGTACTAAAATTTTCTGAGTATAATGTTGATTATTTTCAGAAAAAATTTCTACTATGTAAACTCCAGCATTTCTAATTGGATTTATAGCTATGTCATTTACTGTTTCTTGCAATGAAATGATTTTTGTTTCCACTTTTCTTCCTTGAATATCATAAATATTTAAGCTTGCATTTTCTAAAATTAAATTTGATTTAATAGATAAAACTCCTTTATTTACTTCATTGCTAGAAATTGAAAAAGTGTTTTTGTTGAATTCACTATTCGATAGGTTGAAAGTTAAATCAGTCCAAGTTGATGAAACACTAATCAAGCCAGCTTTGCCAGTTGGAATACCTTGACTCGTGTTTAAGTAAAAATTTAAGGCTTTTATGGTTCCAGTATTATCAGTTCCACCAGCGATAGTAACATTTGCATTCGTTGGTTCGCCAATTACAAAATTGGGATCAATATACAGTTTTACAATATCATCACTAACATCTGCATTTTTTGTATACTTAACAATAAGTAAATGATTGGTGCCAAAACTAAACTCATTAGTTGTATCGTAAGTTGAGCCTGAAGTTTTTCCTATACCAAAGATTAAACCATTAGAAACCGTCTTTTTAGCAAATATTCTAGCAGCTGTGTTAAAAGCTCCAGTTGATATTCTAAAAAAATCATTTATTGTGCCTGAAAATGTTGCATTACTAAAGTTGACAACCATACCAAAATAAGCATCAGTTGTTGAAACTGGAGTAAAAAGTGTGCCAATTCCATCTTTATTTGTAGCGATTTCAAGAGATTTAGTTGATGAACCATATCCAATATAGTTTAATCCTTGAGCAAGAAGGACAGAATTACAGGAAGGAAAGCATCCGCCGCCGCCGCCTAAAGATGTGTCATTCGACCAAGTCCCTTGTCCGTTTAATTGAACTCCCGAATTATATATACTGAAGTCATCTCTAAAAATATTTTGAGCAAATGTGAAGGATGAAGCTACAATTGAAATTAAGAGTAAATATTTTTTCATTTTCTATTGTTTTTTGAATTATATTTTTTTTCAAATATACTTATTTTTGTTGTTTTAAGAATTGTTTATTGACATGTTTTTAAGTTTAATAGGTTATTTTTGCAAATAATTTCATTAAAATGAATCTATCTCAATACACAAAAGAGTTCTCTTATAACCTACGATTAGCTTATCCCGTAATTCTTGGTATGCTTGGTCATACGCTTATAGGTATTGTTGACAATATTATGGTTGGCAAACTAGGTTCGACGGAATTAGCTGCAGTATCATTGGGAAATAGTCTGATTTTTATAGCCATGTCTCTAGGAATTGGATTCTCAACCGCCATTACACCTATCGTGGCTGAGGCTAATGCAGAAAATGACATTTCAAAAATTCGTTCTGCATTTCATCATGGATTATTTTTATGTACTATTTTAGGAATTTTACTTTTTGGATTAGTTGTTTTAGCTAAGCCAATTATGGAGTTTTTACATCAGCCAAAAGAAGTAATTACATTAGCAATGCCTTATTTAGATTGGGTTGCTTTTTCATTGGTGCCATTAATAATTTATCAAGGATATAAGCAATTTGCGGATGGTCTTTCCATGACAAAAGTTTCTATGTATGCTATTATAATGGCAAATATTGTGCATGTAATCATCAACTATTGTTTGATATATGGTTTTTGGATATTTCCAAAGATGGGAATTCTTGGGGCAGGACTAGGAACCGTTATTTCCAGAATAGCGATGGTCACTTTTATGCATATCATTTTAACACGAAAAGAACAGCTTAAAGAATATTTCAAGGATTTTAGTTTTGATGAAATAAATAAATCAACCCTAAAAAAAATTATTGATTTAGGTTTTCCTTCAGCTTTACAAATGCTTTTTGAGGTTGTATTATTTACCGCAGCAATTTGGCTCTGTGGAAATATTGGAAAAACAAGTCAGGCGGCAAATCAAATTGCATTGAGTTTAGCATCTATGACTTTTATGGTTGCTATGGGTTTAAGCGTAGTTTCTATGATTAGAATTAGTCATCAAAAAGGTCTGAATGATTATAAACAATTAATTATAGTAGCACGCTCTATCTTTTTATTAGCTATTATTTTAGAGATCGTATTTGCATTTCTATTTGTGGCACTGCATCAAGTTTTACCTTACATGTTTCTGAATATGGAAAACCAATCTCAATTATTAGACAATAAAGAAGTAATCATAATTGCTTCAAAATTACTTTTGGTTGCTGCCGTTTTTCAAATTTCAGATGGTATTCAGGTGGTTGTACTCGGTGCTCTTCGTGGTTTACAAGATGTAAAAATTCCAATGTATATTACTTTTGTGGCCTATTGGGTTGTTGGTTTTCCTATTTCATTTTATCTAGGAGAATGTACTTCTTTGAAAGCTATTGGCGTTTGGATTGGATTATTTGCCGGACTTTCAGTTGCAGCACTTTTTTTATTTATTCGATTTCATTATTTAACTAAAAAATTACTTTTACAAAAAGCAGTAGATAATTTGTAACTTCCCAATAAGTATTACGTATAATAAATGTATAATTTAAAAAATTACTAAAATGATACTTTCACTAATTATTGGTTTTATCTTAATTATTATCAGCTTTACGCTCAAAACAAACGAGAGTCAGCTTTCAAAATTCGCCAATTTTTTTAGAATATTTGGTTTTGTTGTTATTTTATTAGGATTATTATCATCCACTTTTAAGCAAATAGATGCTGGTAAAGTTGGTGTAAAATCACTCTATGGAAATGTTCAACCCGATATTTTAGAAAGTGGTTTGCATGTTGTAAATCCGCTTTTGGATATTACTAGTTTTGATACTCAAACACAAAATTATACCATGTCGGCAATTCACGACGAAGGAGATAAAGAAGGTGATGATGCTATAAGGGTTTTATCCAATGATGGATTGGAGGTTGTCATAGATTTGACAGTTTTGTATCGAGTGGTTCCACAAGATGCGCCAAAAATTTTTAAAGGAATTGGTGAAAACTATACCGATAAAATTGTGCGTCCAGTAACCAGAACTCGCATTCGTGACAATGCTGTTTATTATGATGCCGTGGCATTATATTCTACTAAAAGAGGGGAGTTTCAACAACGAATTTTTAAAAGTATCGAAGCTGATTTTAAATCAAGAGGTTTGGTGTTAGAACAATTATTAATCAGAAATATTAATCTTCCTGCATCTGTAAAAACCACGATTGAAAGTAAAATTAATGCGGAGCAAGATGCACAAAAAATGACATTTGTACTTCAAAAAGAAAAACAAGAAGCCGAACGTAAAAGAGTAGAAGCTCAAGGTATTGCAGACTATCAAAGGATTATTTCTTCTGGTTTAACCGATAAACAATTGCAATACGAGCAAATTAAAGCTCAAAAAGAAATTGCTACATCTCCTAATGCCAAAGTTATTTTTATGGGAAAAGGTAGTGCGCCAGTAATTTTGTCTGATAAATAATCTTTGTTGTCGGTTATCTGTTATTAGATATCTGTTTTTAACTATTTTTGTGACAGACAACTGATAACAGATAACACAAATAATCATGCAATTACCAAAATTTGTACTCGCCGACAACTCTGAATTTCCCGATGATATTTTTGTAATACATCTTGACTTTCCTCGTTTTATTATCAATTTAAAAGATGATGAAGTGGAGTTTTTGGAAGATTTAGAAGGAGAAGATGAAACAGAACTGGAAGCTGAAATGGAACACCTTATTACTCTTGCAGGAGAGTTCTATGATAAAGAAATTAAAAGCTACGAAGAGTAATTACTCTTTAAAATATTTTTTTAATAATATTTGTGCTGCAGCGAATGGAGAAATTCTATCATTTTGTACTGCTTTTTTATTTTTTTCCAATAGCTTTATAATTTCAGGATGATTGTAAAAATTTGATTGTATTTGTTCATTAATCGTTTCCATCATCCAAAATTGGTTCTGATTTTTTCGTTTTGCGTCAAAATAATTATTGGATTTCACCATATCTAAATAACTAGAAATCGTTTGCCAAACCCGATCAATTCCTTCTTTTGTCAAAGAACTACAGGTTGCCACTGTTGGTATCCAACCCGAACTTTTTGCTGGAAATAAATGCAAAGCACGTTTAAATTCAGTTTTGGCCAAATTAGCTTTGTTGATGTTGTCGCCGTCGGCTTTATTAATCACAATAGCATCAGCCATTTCCATAATGCCACGCTTTATTCCCTGTAATTCATCGCCAGCACCAGAAATTTTTAGTAATAAAAAGAAGTCAACCATACTGTGTACAGCGGTTTCGCTTTGGCCAACACCAACTGTTTCAATAATAATCGTATCAAAACCTGCTGCTTCACAAAGAGTTATTGTTTCACGAGTTTTACGGGCCACACCTCCAAGTGTTTCTCCCGAAGCAGACGGTCTGATATAGGCATTTTCATTTTTCACCAATTCTTCCATCCGGGTTTTGTCTCCCAAAATACTTCCATGAGAAATGGTACTAGTAGGGTCAACTGCTAAGACAGCAACTTTTTTTTCAAGCGAAGTTAAATAAGTACCAAATGCTTCAATAAAAGTACTTTTTCCAACTCCAGGCACCCCTGTAATTCCTATTCTAATCGACTTATTTTCATGGGATAAACAGCCATTGATAATTTCATTGGCTTTTGATAAATGATCAGGATTAGTGCTTTCAATTAGCGTAATGGCGCGACTCAAAGCTACTTTGTCATGGTCTAGAATTCCTTTGATAAGCTCTTTTGCAGTAGGTTGTACTTTTCGCTGACTTACAATTTTAGCCATAGCATCTTGACTGAAAATTTCTGGTTGAAGAATTCCATCTTTTTCGTGTAAAGCTGATTTTTTATTTGGATTTTCCAATAGTTTTATCAAATTATTGCCTTTACAAATTTACATTAAAAATAATTTACTTTTTCGTTACTACCAATTCCTTTATAACTTAGTCATAAATTCTTTGACGAATAATTATGTTGAATTCAAAGCAAAACAATACTTTTACAGTCTAAAATAAGTATTGTGAATTCAGAAACTTCTACATTAGAAAACAAATCCGAATTAGTTCAAAAAACAATTTTCTCAATATTATTTGCCATTAGTTTTGCTCATCTGCTTAATGATTTAATTCAAGCTGTAATACCTTCTGTTTATCCTATTTTAAAGCAAAATTATAATCTTACATTTTCACAAATTGGATTAATTACATTTGCTTTTCAGTTTTCAGCTTCTATACTGCAACCTTTTGTAGGCTATTATACAGACAACCATCCAAAACCTTTTTCACAGGTTTTTGGAATGTTATTCTCAACTGTTGGGATAGTTTTCTTATCATTTGCAGATAATTTCTATTGGATACTACTTGCTGTTGTTTTAATTGGAACAGGTTCTGCGATTTTTCATCCTGAATCAGCACGTATTTCCAATCTTGCCTCTGGTGGAAAACGAGGATTGGCGCAGTCTATATTTCAGGTTGGCGGAAATTTAGGAACTGCTTTGGCACCATTGTTCGTGGCATTAATTGTTGTTCCCAATTCTCAAAAACACATACTTTTTTTTCTTATTGCAGCCGTTATTGCTTTAGGAATAATTTCAAAAATTGCTTTTTGGTATCGTGATCATTTGGTCTTACGTAATAATAACAAAGGCGAATTTATTAATTTTCATACTCTTTCAAAAAGCAAGGTTAAATTTGCTATTGCAGTTTTATTAATTCTTATTTTTTCTAAGTTTTTTTATTCGGCTAGTTTATCTACTTATTATACTTTTTATGTAATTGGCAAATTCCATCTTTCTATTCAACAAGCTCAATTTCATATGTTTATTTACCTAATTGCTTATGCTTTAGGTACTATTTTAGGAGGCCCTTTGGGCGATAAGTTTGGAAGAAAATATATTATTTGGTTTTCAGTTTTTGGGGTAGCACCATTTGCTTTATTACTGCCTTATGCCAATCTTTTCTATACTGATGTATTGATGATTATTATTGGTTTAATCATTTCTTCTGCCTTTCCTGCTATTATTGTTTATGCTCAAGAATTAGTGCCTAAAAAACTTGGAATGGTTTCAGGACTTTTCTATGGTTTTGCTTTTGGAATGGGTGCGTTGGGTTCAGCTTTGTTAGGTATATTAGCAGACCACACCTCAATAGTTTTTGTATATAAAATTTGTTCATTTTTTCCATTGATGGGAATTATTTGTTATTTTCTTCCTAATTTGAAGAAGAAATAAAGTTTGTATTTATTACTTTTACTTTTCAATTTTCAAAATAATGTCATTACAACCCGAAATACTTCAGAAACTTGCGATAATAGTAGGTGAAACACATGTCTTTACAGACCAAGAAACTAGAAATCATTATGGACATGATGAGACCGAAGACTATGTTTTTCCGCCAAGTGCTGTAGTAAAGCCTGCCAATGCAAATGAGGTTTCTGCCATATTGAAACTGGCTAATGATTACAAAATCCCAACAACACCTATCGGAGCTAGAACAGGATTGAGTGGTGGTGCTTTATGTATATATCAAGGCATCGGTTTGTCTATGGAACGCTTAAATAATATCATTGAAATTGACGAGCAAAATCTTCAAGTGACAGTTGAACCTGCAGTTATAAATCAGGTTTTACGAGAAGCTGTTGATGAAAAAGGATTGTTTTATCCTGTTGATCCAAGTAGTATGGGAAGTTGTTGGATAGGAGGAAATATAGCAGAAAATGCTGGTGGTGCTCGTGCTTTAAAATATGGAGTAACCAAAGATTATGTACTTAATCTTGAAGTGGTTTTACCTAATGGTGAAATCATTTGGACTGGTGCTAATACTTTAAAAAACTCAACAGGTTATAATCTGACACAATTAATGGTTGGAAGTGAAGGTACTCTAGGTGTTATTACCAAAGCCGTTTTAAAGCTATTGCCAAAAAATAATCATAATGTATTAATGTTGGTTCCATTTTTTAAAGCTCACGAAGCTTGTGAAGCAGTTTCGGCTATTTTTAGGGCTGGAATTACGCCAAGTGCTCTAGAGTTTATGGAAAGAGATGCCATCGATTGGACTATACGATTTGTGGAAGGCATCAGTGTTACTATTAAACCAGAACATCAAGCACATTTGTTAATAGAAGTTGATGGCAATTATCCAGATATTTTGATGCAAGAAGCTGAGAAAATTTTAACTGTTGTAGAACAATTTGATATTGATGAGGTTTTATTTGCCGATACCGAAGATCAAAAAAATGCGTTATGGAAAATGCGCCGTGCGGTAGGCGAAGCTGTGAAATCAAACTCTATATATAAAGAAGAAGATACCGTAGTGCCAAGATATATGCTTCCTGAATTGTTATCTGGAATAAAAAATATAGGAAATAAATACGGATTTAAATCGGTTTGCTATGGTCATGCAGGTGACGGAAATCTTCATGTAAATATTATTAAAGGAGACTTGTCTGACGAAAATTGGAACACAGAAGTACCTAAAGGAATTCGTGAAATATTTGAATTAACTGTATGTTTAAAAGGAACACTTTCAGGCGAGCACGGCATTGGTTATGTGCAAAAAAATTATATGGATATTGCTTTTTCTAAAGCACATTTAGAATTAATGGAACGCATAAAACATGTTTTTGACCCTAATAATATTCTAAATCCAGGAAAAATTTTTCCTGATGATTTATAAAATAAATTTTCTTTTAATACAAAACGAGAGTACTTTTTTAATCTCTCTTAGGAGTGTTTTTCTTATTTCTTTTTTCCTCTTTCTTTTCTTTTGCAGTCTTCAAAGGTTCTTTTTTTGCTGCTTTTTGAACATCTTTTCCTTTTGCCATGATATGTTGTTTAAATTTTTTTTATTAAAAATAATAGTAAATATAAAGAATTCATTTAGTCATGCACTAAAATCCATTCGCCCGAAGCTAATAAACTTTCTGCTTTTTTGAATTTCATCGTTTCTGTTTTACCACTAATCACCTGTTTGATAGTAACAGTATCATTTCGATTTATTTTTGGAGTTTCTCTAACTATTGTTTCCGTTACTTGAGGTCTTTGTTGTGTTTGTCCCGCTTCACGATTAGCACTTTCGCTATTTGTAATTTCATCTCTTGTTTCGGTATAGTTGCGTTTTTCGCGAACTTGTTTTGCTTCTTGAATGTTTTGATTTTGTTGTGGCAAATCACCTTTGAATAAAAATGAAATTACTTCTTTATTCACGCCATCTAACATGGTTCTAAACAAGTTAAAAGCTTCTAATTTATAGATTAGCAAAGGATCTTTTTGCTCATGAACAGCCAATTGAACCGAAGTTTTCAATTCATCCATTTTGCGTAAATGTTTTTTCCATGCTTCGTCAACTATCGCTAGAGTGATGTTTTTTTCAAAATCAGCCACAAGATGCGTTCCATTACTATCGAATGCTTTTTTCAAATCAGTTACTACATTCAATGTTTTAATTCCATCTGAAAAAGGCACTACGATGCGCTCAA